>Ga0172375_10000627_pt1 | contig 56438 bp, 64 predicted proteins | sample LakKiv1m_FD_114537 | JGI IMG/M metagenome (GOLD analysis project Ga0172375, IMG submission 114537) | Freshwater microbial communities from Kabuno Bay, South-Kivu, Congo - kab_092012_11.1m | ecosystem: Environmental > Aquatic > Freshwater > Lake | place: Democratic Republic of the Congo...
AGGAATAACGTAGCAAAAAGTTAAGAAATAGAGTTAATTTTTTATAACTGTCAAATGGTTTTTCGTGCTAAAATAGTGGACATTCACGATGAATCGGATTTTTTAACTGTCAAAGTAGGGTTGGTAACAGTATTAGAAATGGTAGTCACATATTGGGTTAGTCTTATCGGCTTGAATCGTTTGATAAATTGGTAATTTAATATCTTGCGCCTGAATCAAAACATAAAAACCAAGGTAATAATAAAATACTGATATCCCTGAGCATCCTCCTGATGCCCCGGAATTCTATTCCGGCGGTCGTTGACTTTTCGAAAACGGGGTCGTTGACTGCTCTAAGCGCTCGTTCTCATGCTCCATAAGGCGATGTGTAACCAGAATTCTTTATCATTATACTGAAATTTAGGCGCTCATTGATGATCTAAAATCTTCCAATGGATGCCATCCAGTTTCGTTGAGGTATCTTGCATTTATATGGCGATATATATTTATTGATGCAGGTTCACCCTTAGAGGTTCGGCATACTTTTTGCGCTAATGCATTCAATGTGGATTCTTTACCATTAATATTATCAAGTTTGGTTTCGTATGTTACTTTCTTCCAATCAAATCGAATCTTTGTTCCATTTGGTAAATTTTTACTAAGTTGGGATGAAACTCTCTGTATTGAATCGACAATTTGGAGATTCACATTGTTTTCTAAATGTGTTTTTTCAGGATGGAGAGAAATAGATGTTTCCCTAACGGTATTTCCGAGGATCAATTTAATTCCTTTTAATAGACCATTTTCTATCACAGGTCGAATAGAAATCACATGCAAAGTTTTACTTCCATTCGCAAATGCATCCTCATACGATGTCTCGTTCTGAGCCCATGATTCCCCACCTAATGGCAAATATGTTTTTGTCCGTTGTACTATTCCTTGCGTAGTACAAAATATTTCACCAACTACCTGATTCGTATTTTGTGTCATCTTTTCTGCTACTCCTTCTTTAAGCTTTGTTTCGACTTCCTCGCTTTTCAAAATCTCCATATTTATCAACCTCTTATTCCATTTCTCAATTTATAGTATTATTTAGTACTTTATTACTTAATTTCTCAGTATTTACTTTATTACTACTTTTCTACCGCCTACAACCAAAATGCATAAGAATCGTTATTGTTGGAGATTAGATGAAACTAAGAGTTGCAGATAGTTTTGCACCTAAATTAATGCGGAGAAAACATTAGAGCGAAAAAGATTCCCTTCTGATGATGCAACAAAACTATATACTTTCAAAATCAAAAAGCATATTACATGCCTCAGATTAAAAACATCTATGCAACCGTAACGAATCATGTTCAGATGGTAGGATACAGGGAGATCGTGGAAATCAATGCAAAAGCCAGAGGTCTGGCAGGATTTGTTTTTAATGACATGGATGGGTCAGTTAAATTAATGGCGAGCGGTTCAGATGTCGCCATAAACGATTTTGTTGAAGATCTTAAAGCTCAACGCCCAGATACTATAATTGAAGTAATGGAGATTGTAGAAGATATCAAATTACCTTCACCGTTTGGCAGGATTGTAATAGATGAGATGCACAAGATTAGCGAAAGATTAGATAAAGGCAACAGGATACTTGGTGAAATGAATATCAAGCTTGATAAACTTGATGCACTTGATGGAATTAGTAATAAGCTTGACACCTTACCTGAAAGAATTGCTGAAGCTTTGAGAAGATAACGATTCTTTATAGCATAAAAAAAGTAATAAGAGACTGTAGAATGTTGACAGAGTTTGAGGCTGCTCTCCTTGGAGGCTTGATTGGTGGAATATTGGGAGTAATAGGAACAATAGTCAGTTCTTATTGTGGTCCCTTTATTATGGTCCTCGGAAAATAGAGGATGGCGTGAAAAGAGAAAAGAAGAGCGCATTAATGGGCCAAGGAAACGCCTTCTTACCAAGTTATTGGAAGATACACGTTTCCCAGATGGAAGAACTATGAAAATTTTGTCTCGAATAACTGGCACGTCTTATGAAGAATGCCGTCGACTTTTAATTGAGATTGGAGCGAGAGGGGCCACGCTAAAAGGGAATAAAGAAGGATGGGCTCTGATAAGTAAAAAACCAATTAACGAAGAGTAGATGCCTGCGTCTGAATTGAAAATTAGAAATCAGACAAACCAAATGAAATGCAAGACTCTCGAGCATCCGTACGTTGATGCTCCGTTTTTCAAAACGGAGTGACTGAACGCGATGGGTGTTTTGTGTGCATCATAAGAATGCTTGGAACACCTACCAATTGTGGAAATGAATAGGGCACGGACACTAATAACATTACTTACGTGTTTTCTATAGAGTATTTCATTGCTTGATGTGCCAACTATTTACTTGCATAAACGTTAATTATATATCTAAATAAAAATGAGTATCCAACATGTTCGAAGATATGGACATTTTTACTCAAATGCTTCTACAAAAAAAGCTTAAATCAAGCGCAACTTTTGGAACATTAGAAGAAGACCTAAAATCAATAAAAATATACGATTCAAATCTTGGTATGGCGAGAGAATTAGATTATTCTGAAAAAAGGGAACGAGAAGAAAGACGTAAAGCTTTTCAAACCATGTTTAAATACTGATGTATATATAATTAATACTATATTATAATAACAGACTTTCAATTCGGTTAATAAATGAAATCTAAACTAACTAATAAGACAAATGACATTCGGAGATTCTAAGATGGAAAAATATACACTTCCTGTAGTAATAGAAAAAGATGAATATGGCTATTTTGCCATGTGCCCGGCTTTGCAAGGCTGTTATTCGCAAGGGGATACTTATGAAGAGGCTCTTGAAAATATTAAAGACGCCATCCGTTTACATATAGAAGATATCCTTGAAAGAGGCGAGGCTATTGAAAAGATCAACTCTTTCAGCTTTGTTGCTCTTGAAGTGACAGCATGAGCGAAAAGCTGCAAAGGGTAACTGCAAACGAAATGATCAAAATTGTTGAAAGATTAGGATTCCGTTTCTCAAGGCAATCAGGCAGCCATAAAATATACAAAAATGATGAAGGAAAAAGAGTAACCATTGCTTACCATAGTGGAAAAATCTTGCATCCGAAAATTGTCAAAAGTATATTGGATGATGCTGGATTATCTGTGGATGAATTTAAGAAGATGATGAAAAAGTAAGAATTGAACTCTTGAATCATCCTGCGATAGGATTTTCCTATGCTCGGAGAGGTTATAGAAACCCCAGAATCTTACAAAATGTGGAAAAAAAAACGCTCTGATCTGAGTAAGCAAGAATTCTTTTTTCAAAAGCTTATAACTTATATACATTAAACAACATCAAAACGGCGTATGATTATGTACGCTGATAGAATAAATTCTTTACCACCATATTTATTTGCCGCTATCGATAAAGCAAAAGCAGAGATCATTAAAAAAGGCGTAGATGTTATTAACCTGGGAATCGGAGACCCGGACATGCCAACGCCCCCTCATATCGTTGAAGCCATGAAGAAATCCCTGGATAATCCGGCCAGGCATAGATATCCATCTTATGAAGGCATGCCATCTTTTCGGAATGCAGCGGCACAATGGTATAAGAGAATAATGAACGTGAAACTTAATCCTGAGGATGAGGTTCTTACGCTTATCGGTTCAAAGGAAGGGATCGCTCATATTCCGCTTGCGTTCCTGAACCCGGGTGATGTGTCTTTGGTTCCGGATCCGGGATATCCTGTTTACAATATAGGTTCTATCCTTGCAAGCGCAAAACCATTCAAGATGCCTCTTCTTGCTGAAAATGAGTTCCTTCCTGACCTTGATGCAATACCAAAGGATATCGCTAAAAAGGCAAAGCTGATGTTCCTGAATTATCCCAATAATCCAACATCTGCTACGGCATCTATAAAATTCTTTGAAGAGGTCGTGGATTATGCAAATGAAAATGAGATAATAATAGTCCATGATGATGCCTATTCAGAAATGACTTTCGATGGATACAAAGCGCCAAGTTTCCTGAATGCCAGAGGCGCAAAAGAAGTGGGTATCGAGATGCATTCCCTTTCAAAAACATATAATATGACCGGCTGGAGACTTGGTTTTGCGGTCGGGAACCGCGAGATACTCGCAGGTCTTGGAAAAGTGAAAACGAATGTAGACTCAGGAGCATTTGAATCCATCCAGGAAGCAGGTATTGCTGCACTTACCGGACCTCAGGATTGTGTTAGGGACATGAATAAAATATACAGGGAAAGACGCGATGCGCTCCTGTCGGGACTCATGGAGCTGGGGCTTGATGTCAAACCTCCAAAAGCCACATTTTATGTCTGGGCACATGTGAATGGAAAGGCATCTGACTTCTCAACGATGCTTCTTGAAAAGGCAGGTATCGTGGCTACACCGGGCAACGGTTTCGGGGAATACGGCAAAGGTTATGTGCGATTTGCGCTTACGCAGCCGGTTGAGAGGATCAATGAAGCAGTGGAAAGAATGCGTAAACTGGACATTTAAAGTACACAGGTCCTGTAGATTTACAGAACTAAAAGGTAAAATCTATTTATGATTAGTACAAGTTGGAAAGTAATATGCTGTTAAATAGAAATCCTTTTCAAGTATTCAGGTCATGGGTGTGAATAATGGAAATTGAGCAACTTTTGGCAGAGCGGGCAAGATTGGTTGATTCTGAAATGCCAACCCTTCTTAGCGACATAAAACCACCCGAACTTGCAGCGGCTGTCACCTATGCCATCGCATCAAAAGGAAAACGCATAAGACCGGCTCTTGTGACACTTGCCAGCGAAGCAGTTGGCGGAACTGCGCAGAAAGCCTGCTTTGCGGCAGCATCTATTGAATTGATCCATTCTTCATCACTCGTTCTTGATGACGTGATCGATAAATCAGAAAAAAGACGCGGGAAATCAACGGTTCATGCCCTGTGGGGCAATGATATGGCCCTGCTGACGGTCCAGATACTTGCAGCGCTTTCATTGCGAATAGCTGCGCGGGATCCAAGGCTCATCCATGCGATAGCGGATTCACTGTTCTATATGGGAGAAGGTGAAGCCATGGAACTTGTGGATTTCGCAAAGGATAAAAAAAGTTATTTTGACCTTGCATTTCGCAAAACAGGTTCCCTTTTCAGTTCAGCAGCAGAAGTGGGCGCTCTTGTAGGCGGAGGGAATGAAGCACAGATAAATGATCTTAAGGATTTCGGGAATCACATTGGTCTTGCCTTCCAGATACGCGATGACATACTTGATTGCATTTCAAAAGAAGATGAACTTGGAAAGCCAGTGAAGAAAGACCTTTTTATGGGAAGACCATCAATTGTCCTGCTGGATGCTATAAATTCCGGGATCTCGATCGACAGAATGATGAAATGCAATAATGGGGAACTCATGCATCTTGTTTCCGATTCTATTGAAAACGCCAAAAGATCGGCACAGGAAGAATTTGAAATCGCCAACAGCAAACTTGAAAAGTTTGATAACAGTTTCGCCAGGACAAAACTGAGCGAATTAGGCAAATACATAATAAATCGTAGCAAATAATAATGGAAAACGATAATAGCGGCTCATTTTACAATTTTCTTCCTGAAGGATGCCGCCTGTGCTACAAGGGGGCGAAGATGGTTCTTTTTGTCACGGGAATATGCGGCAAGAAGTGCTTTTACTGTCCGGTTTCAAATAAGCGGCGGGAGAAGGACATAATATTTGCCAATGAGAGACGTGTGAATTGTGATGAGGATCTGATTGAAGAAGCCATCTCGATGGACGCCCTTGGTACGGGAATAACTGGCGGCGAGCCGCTTTTAAGACTTAGCCGTGTGATTCAGTACATAAAACTGCTTAAAAAAAAATTTGGAAAATCACATCATATTCATTTATATACCGCCCTTGCCCCGAACAAAGGGATCATTGAATCTTTAAAAGAGGCAGGTCTTGATGAAATAAGATTCCATCCTCCGCAGAATTTGCTTCCAGGTATCGACAAAACGAATTACAGGATTTCTTTGACGCAAGCCCATAAACTTGGCCTTTCTGTGGGAATAGAAATACCATCTATTACCTGCGATCTTAGCGGCGTTATTTCTTTATTGAAAGACGTCGATGGTTTCCTTAACCTGAATGAGCTTGAATTTTCTGAAACGAATTATTCGCAACTCAGGGAGCATGGATATATGACTGTTGATGATACATCTTCAGCCGCGCTTGGCAGCAGTGAAGTTGCGAAGGTTCTGGATTATGATAAGTTACATTTTTGCTCTTCAAGATTCAAGGACGCAATACAGCTCAGGGAGAGATTTAAGAGGATAGCAAAAATATCCTCAAGGTATTTTGATGAGGTTACAGATGATGGTACTCTGGTATATGGGGTCATTGAAGGGAATTGTGCTGGCCTGTTGAAGGAAGAAGATGTCCCTGATGAAATGTACGCTGCTGTTGACGATACTATTGAGACAGCATGGTGGATAGCGGAAAACCTTGCCGGTGAATTGAAAAAAATCGGATGCAAGGTGTCTGTTATTGAAAGATACCCGATGAAAAATGGGATGATCGCCGAAAGAACGCCGCTTTAATCATGGAAAGGTATAAACTCTTAAAATCAAATAATAACAGAGGTGGTTTCACTGAACGGAAAGGAAAACGAGGCTTTAAAGGAACGGCTCACAAAATATCTGATGAGAGATGAGACCGGCATCAGGAAGTCTGTCTTGAAATTGTTTCTTAATGAGCAGCCATATACAACCCAGAATGTCTTTGACCGTTTAAAGGAACAGGGATTCGATGTCAATTACAGGGGAGTTTCAGCCATGGTCGGGCTTATGAATACGAGGCTTGGAATTTTGAGGATAGATGTCAAAGGTGACCATAATGTCTATTCGCTCAAATATGAATACAAGAACAGCGTAAAAGCGACAATGGATAATTATTAGTATTTTTAAATTTAATATCTTGAAATATTTATATGGCATACAGCGATCGAAAGCCCATCCGCAGCGTCGTCGGGCTGTGGTATCTCATCAATGTCGAGTAACCTTTTGATCATCTCCTGCATCTGTTTCTTATCAGCGCGCCCTGAGCCTGTTATTGCCTGCTTCACCTGGCTGGGAGTATATTCAAAAACAGGGATCTTCTTTTGCGCTGCTGCAAGAAAAATGACACCTCTTGCCTCGCTCACATTCATGGCATTTGTCACATTGGTGTTAAAAAAAAGCCTTTCAACAGCGATCACTTCAGGATCGTATTTTTCAAGAAGCAAATTGACCTCGCAGTATATTTGCGCGAGGCGCTGCGGGGTTTTCTGATCCGGGGATGTCCTGATGCATCCATAGCTTATTGGAGTTATCGTCCCGTTATTCGCGCTTATTACCCCAAAACCCACTATCGCAAGGCCAGGATCAATTCCGATAACTATCATGGGGATTTAAATGAGTTTAACATTTATTTGCTTTTGCCCATCAAAAAGGTTATAAGATGCATCACCAATAAAACCACTCAATTATCACGATCAAATGAGGATTTTTATGACAGAAAAAATTGGAATACTCGCTCTCGGACATGGAAGCAGGCATCCCCATAATAAAGAAGTAGTTAACGGGGTTGCAGAACTTATCGCCAAGAAATACAAGAACACAGTAGTTCGCATTGGTTTTATGAATATGAATACCCCGACCATGAAGGAAGGTCTTGATGGTTTCAAAGGAACAGGCGTTTCCACGATCGTTGCCGTTCCCATATTCCTGGCGCACGGCGTGCATACTATGGAAGACATTCCCCAGATACTGGGCGTCAGCAAGGAATCGCGAAAGGCGAACATAAAACTTGACGGCAGGGATGTGACCCTGATATATTCAGAGCCACTGGGAGTCGATGACCTGGTCGCAGAACTGGCATATAAGAGGGTGACGGAAGCTCTCTCGAATTGATGGAGTTTCATTCATCAACTGAGGAGATATATCGCAAGACAGGGCATCGGTGAGTTAATATCGTATTATCCGCCTCAACCTTTTGCTTTCATTTGCCGGTTAATTTACAAAATCACATGCAATAAGTATTATCCATATAGCCTGTGCTGGATTGGATCGCAATAAACGCTATATGTATAATCTCTCCGCCTCACTTATTTGTTTGGCTCAGGCATAACCTGGCTTATTTTCATATGATTTTAACAGTTCAAGCACTGAGTATCCTGCGCGGGTTATGCCCATACTTCTCATATCGGTATCTGTTCCCACAACATACAGGCCGTTAACCGGGGTTTTGATCGAAGGGAAATAATTGAGAGAAACAGCGGCTTTCTCAGGAGCCATTACTTGCGTATGTATCATCTCAATATTCTTCTCTACGTCAGGCACAAGAGAGAATATTGTGTTGAGAAGTTTTTCCTTCGAATCATGACAATTTTTAGGGTCTATTATCGTGCTCACTCCTATAAGACTTTTATTGCGGGGCGCAAGCTCCAGCACGGGCATGAGCCAGTAGAACACTTCTTTATTAGTATCAGAGACATCGAAAAACACTTCCGAGCCGTTATAATTGAACTCTTTTATAGGTTTCTTAAGTCCGAGCCAGATCGTCATTGCTGTTGCCTGCTCCAATTCTTTTACCTGCTTGCTCCATTTTGCAGGCATTTCGATCATAGAAGGCAGCTTTTTCACTTCACCCGAATAGACAACTTTGTCTGAAAAATAATCGCCTTCCGGAGTTGAAACACAAAAACCTTTTACGTCCTTTTCGATCTTTAGAACTTCTTTTCTTGTATGATACTCCACGTTTTTCGGAAATGATAATATCACGCCATCTGTTATCGATTGTATACCGCCTAGAGGGTAGCCCTGCGAGCGGTATCCGGAATTATTGAAAAGCCTTGCCATTTCAATACTCCTTCTGATTATTCCTCTTTTACCACAGGAACTGAATCCGGATCCTTCCAGAAGCCGTGATACCGACGTCTTTTGCATTGAAAGGCCGCTCAACAGATATGAAAGCGCATCCGCGAACTGCATTGTTTTCCTGCTGAACTCATGCTTTGATATGACATCGTAAACAGTCTTTTCTTTTACCCCAAAAATTGCGCGCGATAATAACGTATTCAGAAGATCACCCGCAAGAATCACCCTGTCCTTTGCGGGAAGAGCATGCATTTTCAAGAAACTTATGAGCGTTGATGGAAATTTTTCCAGTCCGCATTTTTTGCGAATATAGTAATCATTATGCCGTCTGAAAATTGGAAATTTCCCGGGGTCAAAATACTTTTTTAATTGATAAAGAGGGCCATAAATGAGTTCTGTTATTGCATGGACACCAGTATCAACACGCCAGCCAGGATAATCCGGGGGCTCATATGTTCTGCAGTTTCCTCCAAGAGCATCTGTTTTTTCAAGAAGAAGAACGCTATTTCCTTTCTTTCCGAGAGCCAGCGCAGACAAAAGCCCTGAAATTCCTCCACCTACAACAATAGTATCATAATTATTCATAGGACACCCCGTAGAAAAACCCTAAATTGGTATTGTCGGATTAACCCATTAAGTTTTCCCCTTTCGGAGCTAAAATCTGGAAATGTTTTTGAAAAAAAATAGATTTTTTGGGAAATGTTGTTTGAATATAACTATAACATCGGAATACCGTTGGAAACAACATCAAGTTTTGATATGATCCATCTAAAGATATTGTTTTCTGCAAGAATGGCATAGTATATATCAATATATGTTATATCATTTAAAACTATTTTTAAATATGAAACGGAGAGTTCGTATTGAGTTAGTTGAGTTCTTTGTTAATTACTTTATTCCACCAAACAACGAACCAAAACGAAATCCAACGAACTCTTGTTGTAAGGGTTCGATGTTGTTGTAACCTGACTCAAATATTCAGATAATTCAAAAGTGGATTTTCCTGCCCTTAATCCAAAGGTTTATTGACGCCTTAGTCTCATAAGTTTCGCGGAAGACTATAATTATTTGATTAGCTGTACAGAATAAGCATGTTATATTCCTCAAAGGATGACAGATTAATGCTGCTTAAGAAAAAAACCAAAATAGCAGTTCTTGACTTAACTCATGGCGGCGCAGTCATAGCAAGGAAGTTAACAAAATTCGCAGGATCTGTCACCGGAGTAGATGTTTACAAAACACTTACAATGGAATCCCTGAATGAACTTGAAAACGAGGGAATAAAAACATCCACTGTACCTCGTGATCCTTTGGATTTTGACATTATAATCGCCCCTGTGCATCTTGATCCCGGCTATCCGATGATAGCAGCTACACAAAATATTCCTGTTTTATCACATCATCAAGCTGTTGGGCAGATATTATCAACATACGATCTCACGGACAAAACTTTTATCGAACTGACAGGGACAAAGGCAAAAACAAGCACAGCGATCCTCCTTGCAGATATTATTTCAAAGAAAAAAAAAGTTGTCTCGCATACAAGTAGGGGACTTGAAGAATGGAGCAAAGGAGAAATCATTAAAAAAGGTTTGAGCATAACTCCTGCAAGCATCCTGACCGCTCTTGATGCGGTGAATGACGCCGGGATCGATTTCGATGTGTTCATAGCTGAGGTCTCAATCGGCGGGACTGGTTATGCCGATATCGGAATAATCACAACGATCGAAAATGATTATAAAATAGCAAATAACACAAAGCTTGCAAGTGACTCAAAGCGCCGCATGATACTTGACGCAAAACCCGGCAGCAAACTTGTAGTGAACAATGATGCATTGAGGTTTTTCGGGGCATGCAGGAGGGATATCGAGATTATCTCGTTCACGGATTCGGTCAATGCTTCATGTAATGTCTATTATGAGAACCTTGATAAAAAAGGTGGAACAATAGCCTATTTTCTCGGCAGGGAACATGGAAAAATCCATATTAAGGAAGCTCTGGATTATGACATAACTTCCTATAAAACCGCTTTCGTATGCGCAACCGCCGTGGCTCTTACACTTGATATTGACGCCGAATCGATCGAGAGAGCCTTTCTGGGATTTAAGGGGGCACAGGGCCGCATGACGAAAAAATCAGTTGGCGGCAGGATAATCATAGATAATTCAAACTCAGGCATGGATATACGGACAGCGCAAAAAGCGCTTAAGTATGCGCAGGAAGAAAGAGGAAGGATCGTCATGGTTCTTGGAGAAGAGGCAAAAGAAGTATGCGAAGGCCTTGATCCGGCAGGAGTTGAACGGTTTATCAAGGACCACATAAAAGAGCTTGGCGCACTTGTACTTGTCGGGGTAAGGATGAAACCGCTTGCAAAAGATGCAAAAATATATTACGCAGACGATCTGCCTGGCGGGATAGGACTTGCAAAGTCATTGACAAAGGAAAAGGATATTATTTTATCCTGCGTGAAGTGCTTCAGGTAATAAGATATGGAACTTAATAAAAAGATCATTCCCGCTAAAATAACCAAAAACATGTCAGCCGGAGAGCTTGTAGAATGTTTTCAGGGCTGCGCTTTCGGGGCAGGCCGCCTATATGAAGCCGCTGACATCTACAGGGAAATGCAGGATGATACTGAATGCACAAAATTCTTCGGACTTGCAGGCGCCATGGTTCCTGCCGGGATGAGGCAGATCGTAAGCGACATGATCAGGGATGGGGAGATCGATATTCTTGTGAGCACAGGCGCAAATCTTGTTCATGATATTATTGAATCCCTGGGGCTTCATCATTTCAAAGGAACTGATGCCACAGATGATATCCAGTTGAAACACGAAGCGATCAATCGCATTTATGACGTGTTCCTGCCAGAGCATCATTTTACAGATCTTGAGGAAAAACTCCAGTCCATCTTCAGGGAAATCCCGGAAAAACTCTCCATAACTGAGCTTCTTTCCAAGATCGGGGCGCGCCTTGACGATGACAACTCTATTTTGAAAAGCGCGTATGATATGGGAATTCCTGTATACTGCCCGGCCATACAGGATTCCATAATCGGGTTGCAGGCATGGCTTTACAAGCAAACAAAACCCCTTAACGTTGATGTTTTCGCGGATATGAAGGGCTTGATCGACAGATGTTTCGAAGCAAAACGCGCAGGTGTTATGATAATTGGAGGCGGTGTGCCCAAGAATTTCATTTTGCAGTCCATGCTTGTCACTCCGCGCTCTTTTGATTATGCTATCCAGCTCACAATGGACAGGCCAGAGCCAGGCGGACTTTCCGGCGCAACGCTTGATGAAGCGCGTTCATGGGGCAAGATCGGGGAAAATGCAAGGTCTGTGACCGTTTATTCGGATGCGACCATTACATTGCCGATGATCGTGGCTGCAGCAAAATGCCGGAAATAATGACGGATTTCCGATAGAGTCCAATTGACATAGTTGTTCAGGTTGAATAGATAGTATTCATCAAAACGAGAACGCGGATCGGACGGATCAACACGGATTTTCGCGGATATACGGGAATCATCCGCGAAAATTCCATGAGACTATGTATTACTTGTTTCACTTGTTTCAGGCTGGTTTTTGGATAATTTCTGCGTCGCTAACCAGATGCAGATGATAGTAAATGGATATGTTATCAGCCCTCCAACAATTACTGCACTTCCGATAATATCTATCACAAGAAGTAAAACCCCAAGAATCAATGTGAATTCGAAGTTATCGCGCCCGATCCTGTAGCTTTTCTTAAGTGCTTCTATGGCCCCTGGTTTCTCTGATATCGCAATAGGGATCGAATACTGGAACAGGAGCAGTAATATCAATCCTGGGATTATCAGCAGGAAAAGTCCAACAATCACTGCCAGCGCTCCGACTATGAACATTACCCAGCTTGTGCCGAAATAATTAAAACCACCAAATACGTCCTTTATTTCTACCTCTTCCCCATTTACGATCTTTCGTCCCATTAAATATAAACCGAAAAACAATGGCGGCGCTGTGATTATCAATACTGAACCGATCAGTGCGACCGCAGTTGCAACGATAAATACCGCAAATTGTTTCTTATATATCTCGAATCCTTCCGTTAAGATATCTTCAGCCTTCATAAATTCAACTCCTTAGTAGTAAATTATATGGCTAAGTATATAATATATCCTATTTTCCAGATTTACACATCCCCGGACAACCACGAATCATTCAGGTAGCAATATGATAAATATGAGAACAGGAATTTAACTTTTAATAATAATATGCGTAAGATGAAAGTAAAAGGCAGCTATAGTAAATCCCTTGGTGTTTTTGAGCTTGTAAGTCTTGGCGTGGGCGGAACCATAGGTTCAGGGATATTTGTAGTTCCGGGTATAGCTGCAGGCATTGCAGGTCCAAGCTCCCTGATCGCATGGATTATTGCGGCAGTTTCAGCTACATGCGTCATGCTGTCTCTTGCATGGGCTTCCTCCAGATATCCCTCCACAGGGGCTTTTTATTCAATACTATCAAAAGTATTCGGGAAAAAAACCTCGGTGACGCTTGTCATGCTATATTTAATATCCTCAATATTCGGGATCGCAACGATCGCAGCCGGTATCGGACAATATGTTTCTTTTTTTGGATTCAATAATATCCTGATCGTGGAGATCATGGTACTCATCCTGTTTTGTCTTCTTAATATTAAGGGCGTACGTCCTTCAGGACTTGCTGAGAACTTCCTGACGACTCTTAAGACGATTCCCCTGATCATCCTTGCAGTTCTTCTGCTTCCTTATTTCAAGACGAATAATTTTGTACCTTTTTTCCCGGCAGATCAAACGGGTTTCCTGAAGGCTATAATCATAATCTACTGGTCATACACCGGCTTTGAAATAAGCGCGATACCCGCAGAGGAGACAAAAAGGCAAAGTGATGTTTTCAAATCATTGATCATCGTCATGTTTATTGTAGTACTTGTATATCTTTTATTAAATGTTTCACTTATCGGTAGCGTTGGAAGCACGATCCTTGCCAGTTCACCCGCTCCTATCGCAACCGCTTCAGGGTTGATTTTTAAAGAATCGGAGAAGATCGTTGCAGTGATAGGGATCATAGCAATGATGTCTGCCCTGAACGCTTACATCCTGGGCGCATCGAGAGTAGCGCAAAATATCTCTTCCCAATTTGATATACCGATCCTGAAAGAATTAAGCAATGCGGGCACACCGGCAGCTGCTGTGATGTTAAGCACTGCCATGAGTATAGCGCTTTTATTCTTCTCCAACCATTTCGATATTCTTGCAAGTATATCAGTGGTTACCATCCTGCTTCCCTACATTTTCATATGTTTGTCTGCATATAAGTTATTCAGTGACAGGAAAATAAGACTGGTCGCCGCTATTGGCGCTCTAACTACGCTTGCTATTCTCATATCTCAGTATGTATGACCTCATAGCCTATTCAATACATTTATTATCTGTGGAATGGCATTTCGGGCAGCGCAAATTGGTGCCTATGCCTTTGAATTTCTTGCCGCATTGGTTGCATACATAATCATGTGGTTCTACGCCGCCTTCAAGTTCTACTCCGAATGAGTCGCCTACACTGCACATATTACCTCCCTGTTTTTTGGGAATGAGCCTACAATTTATAATTATCATTCGTGGTATTTCTAGTTTGTCAATATGAAAAAATATTAATTTTGTGAACGGCTGGATTATCAACTACAGTCACAAATATAATTAAAAACCAGACAATTCATAGTATCTTTTTCGACTTTGCGGTGAAAATAAATCAGTAGAACAAAAAATGGCCATCTTAAGCAGAATTAAATAAACATAATTTTATGTATGCGTACGTTAATAACATGGGTGGTGACAATTATGAATATTCTTGAAGTCACGGAGGATAAAATTTTTCAAGTTCTTGGAAAGGGTAGAGACAAAAAATTTAAACCGATCGATAAAAATAACATGAAAAAGAAGGCCGAACCTTTTGATTTCAGTCGCCTGTTAAAATAACTATTCAATGGACCGTGGAATGGTTTTCAGGGCACCAAATTGGTGCCTATGCCTTGATTTCCTGAAAGCTATCTTCACCAATAACTCGTATAATCGCCTCTAGAAAATAACTAGTTATATATTAGATTAGGTTCATTTTAATAATTATGGGGTTTGGAAAAGCAATTTCTATATCTTCATTAACAATTTTTGCAATCATAATAATTGCCGGAGGGGTCGGGCTTCAACTGGTGACCATACAGCCAGCGTTTTGTAACTCCTGCCATGAAATGAACTTTTACTACAATACATGGCAAAATTCAACACACAGCACAAAGGCGGTATGTCTTAATTGCCATTCAGAGCCCGGACTGCGAGGTTTTATCGGAGAGAGAGTGCGTGGAGCAGAGCAAGTCGTCGCCCATTTCACCGGAAATTATACCGTGCCTATTAAAATCGTTACGCGGGTAAAAAACGACCAATGCCTTCCCTGCCACCCTGAAACCCGCAATCTTACAGATAAGACCATTGAAGCAAAACATGCCTTGCATATGGATAAATCTGTTTTATGCGCCGATTGCCACAACCGGCTCGTTCATAACCAGTCAGGCCAGCCACGTGTTATGACAATCGATCAATGCGATTCCTGTCACAATGCGCATAAAAATTTCAAGCTTATTGGCGTCCATGCAACGTTGAGTTGCGAAAAATGTCACCCTGGCGATAAATACAATGGTACAAGATCCAACTGTGATTTTTGCCACAAAGTACCTGCCAATCATATGGCAGGAATTACAGGCAACTGCGATAAATGCCACACTACTGCAGGCTGGAAACCTGCAACGTTTGACCATTCAAAATTCCCGTTGACTGGAAAACATCAATCCCTGATATGTGATCAATGCCACCATGGAAATTATAACGGGATGGCAGCTTTGTGTGAAAATTGCCACAATGTGCCTGCAAATCATATTGCCGGTATCGTAGGCAACTGCGATAAATGCCACACTACCGCAGGCTGGCAGCCAGCAACATTTGACCATTCACAATTCCCACTGACAGGAAAACATCAGTCACTTACATGTGAGCAGTGTCATCATGGGATATACACCGGGACGGCGCCAGGATGTGTAAATTGCCATAATCCGCCTCCGAGCCACGACGGTATGGATACTGACTGCTCCCAATGCCATTCTCCGGATGGTTTTACTCCGGCTAATTTCGTGCATACCAGAGTTGGTGAACATATGGGCGCCCGTTCCGAAAGACCGCTCTCATGCGATACATGTCATCCTGTCCGGTTCGTAGATACTACATGCACTGGCAATCGATGCCATAATTCAAATAATCCGAGAGGTGATGATTGAGCCGGAGTATCGGTAGCGTAATCGTGACCTGTGTGTATTAATAGAACTTGATCCATAAAAATGAGTCGCCCAGGAGATAATATCACAAGAAACAATCTTGCCCGTTCTTTGAGATTTACGGGATTTCACAGATTTACACGGATTATTGAAAAATATGTGTTAATCCGCGTCTAAAAAAACCCTCATGAGTCTTCGACTCATGCATGAAGCATGAAAAACCTAATTATTGTTACTGTTTCTATTATTACTTGATATGGGCAGTGAAGGCTGTTGAAATTTTGGGACTTGGATCCCGTTAAAAAAACTAGCCATTTACTCTCGAATGCATGAATGCGTCTTTGAACGCGTATATCGGAAATTGTTCCCTTCGAGGTATCAGGAGAAAGTTATGGAGAAACAAAGAAATAAAGTTTGTGGAGCAGATATTCACAAGAAGTTTCTCGTAGCGACGTTACTTTCCAGAGATGGAACCAAATCTACAGGACGATTCGGTATGAGATTATGAGGTTCAAGGAATGGGTCATCGAGAACAATTGTGAACAGGTCGCAGTGGAATCCACTGGTGTTTATTGGGTTCCGATCCACACAGTATTAGAAGATAAAATAGAGATAATAGTAGCAAATGCATACAAGATCAAGCATATACCTGGGAGGAAGACAGATATGCGAATTTATTTGTGGCTTCCATCAGTATCATTTTAAAAAGAACTTCATCCAACACCAGAGTCGATGTATATCCCTTGATGTCCGATGATTCGATCTTTTTTATAAAATCGTAAGAAGCATCTCCAAAATCGGTGTCTTCGAAGATATCAAATAGGAATATATTGGCATCAATAAAAACGGATGTTCCTGATGGGATGGAAGATAACTTCATTGAAGTTCCCAAACTTGCGCATTTATGATTTCATCTATTTTTTTTTATCACTCTTTATAGACCCTCTGAGTCTATCTGCGACATATTTTGGAGTGGTAATTTCAATGTGAGACGCTTTTTCCTTTATTGTTACTTTCTCCCCTATTTGTAATCCCAGTTTTTGCATGATATATTCGGGAATTTCTATGAATCTTCCCTTTTGTATAACTACTTCCATTCAGTTTACCTCTTTTCGATTTCTTTGATTTTAAATAATGTATTGTATCAATAAAAAATTATGCATAGATAAATCCAACTGCCTTTTTTAAGAGCATCAACCTGTCGGAAGATGAGGGTTCGGATATTCGACTGCCTGGTAAACGCACGCTCTGACACATGGAAAATATATCATAAAAAAAAATTTAAACCCCCACATCCATCTCCTCATCCGCCCTCACCTCAGGCGCCCTGTGCTTTTCCTCATACTTCTTCTGAGACGCCCACAGAGCCGGTGCATCCTTGCTCCTTCCCTTCGTATCGCTTGTGAGCCTCTTCCTGATCTTCACAAGCGTGGGAGTATTGATCGCAACACCCGAAACTATCGCCTGGCCTTTTGCAAGTGATGGAAGCTCGGAAATAAGTTCCCTGCTCGCTGATTCTATGCTCTGGGCTATCTGCTGCTGGTCTGTCGGGTTAATTATCCTCATCGTGATCTGGGTCATGCACTGGGAGAGGGAATCTGCATCCAGTTTGCTTGGGCGCTGCGACACCATGCAGACGCCGATCCCGAATTTCCTGCCTTCTGAGAGAATGGTCTTTAAGATGCTCTTTGATTTTGCTTCTCCGCTTTGCGGCGCGAACCTGTGCGCTTCCTCGATCACCACAAATACAGGATAGGGAAGGAATTTATCGATATGCGTTTCATTATACCTGTTGTTCTCAGTGCCCTCACGCGCATCGAACAGGCGCCGGAGCATTACTGATGCTATTAACTGCTGGAATCCCTCTTCAATGCCTGAGACATCCATTATTGTAAGCTGCCCAACTTTGAAGTAATCTGCAAGTGGAATGGTCTGGAAATCATCAAATATAGGCGCGTTTAATTTCCCGAACCTCCAGTTTATTCCCTCGATCGTGGATTCATTATTCGGATCGCGAAGAGATTCTATCTGCAATTTCAATTCATTTCGCGTGAATTGTTTTTTCTTGTCGTTCCTTAGATTATGATAAGCAGAGCGAAACAGGGTCTTCATTTTATCTGACATCGTACCGTCATCCATAATACTGATAAAATCGCCAACGAGAAGGTCACTTATCCTTATTTTTATATCCTTTGGCTTGACCGTTCTGACAAATGGGCGATAGGATGCGGTTACGAATTCTACTGTGTTTGATATCTCAGCAAGTGTAGAGTATTCCCCATGAGGATCAAAAATAAGCACAGGAGCCATGTTATGCGGTTTCAGGAGCTCTTCGACTAGAACGCCCACGGTGTATGATTTCCCGGCGCCTGTGGAGGCAATGACAGACACATGCTGGCTCACGATATCACGCACCGATAGAGCGATCCCGATATTTTCACCAAGAACGTTCCCGATAAACGCAGAGCCGGGATCGCCTGCCTTTATTTTGCTTATATCTTTCAGGAGATCCTCGCCTGCACGGCGAATCTTCACGCCGCTTGCGGGATTTGTTCTCGGGTGTACGAATTCACCCATCGGCCCATCAAAATAGCCCACGACTGAGGCTGAATATGAATAATATTTAAAATCCTGCGGATCGAGCCCGTAAAATGCCGAAACATCATCGGCAGATAGCTCCATGTCCATAAGGAACTCCTGCGGGTACTCGTTAAGCGGCTCTGCGTGCTTTACCCTGCAAAGAATTTTTTTTTCAGCTTCGTGATAACATGCGAACATCCCGGAAGGAAGCCGCTCGCTTGAAATGAAGGTGAATCCCTCTTCATCTGAATGGTTGACTATTCCGATCATAAATTCCTCCATATGTTCTGGTAGGCAAGTGAATATGAAAAAAAATATCGAGAAAACAACGAACTTATACGAACTGAAACGACCTCCGATAGCGTGAGTTCGTATGGAGTTCGTACGAGTTCGTTGTTAATTTTTTCATTAATTATGGGGGATAGTTTAAATTTAATTTCCTGGATTCTATCGCTCACTGAAACGAATATTAACCGCAGATGAACACAGATAAACGCAGACGCATTACGATAGAACACGGATTGCACGGATGACGCGGATATGCACGGATACGTGAAAATCCGCACAATCCGTGTCATCCGCATTCTATTAAAACTAAATTTGGAAGGATGATTAATATAAATCCCTCCGGATATATTTTCGAACAAGCTTCAGCATCGCCCCACATTCAGGATATGCCGCCCCGACCTGGTCAAGCATGGAAAGAAGAACATTCACAGGAAGTTCGCGGTTCATGTTAAAATACGCAATACATGGCTTGCCATCAATGGTATGAAATGATCTCAACTCCTCATTGCTAAGGATTTCAACCTTATCCCTGACATCTGGGGGTGAATCCACATCGTATTTAATAACCCCATCGCGTATCGTTCCAAGTCCATGAAGAAAGTAATAGCTGTTCCTGAAATCCTCATTAAAAGGCGCATACTTGGGCTGCATATTGGGTTCAAGATACGGGATAAGATCTTCGCGTATTGAATTTGTAATGTTCTTTATTACAGCCACTATGAATCCGTCATCTTTTGTTATTTTTATGAACCTGCCTATGCGCTCCTTTTTAGCGTCGGGTGGTACTTTCACCACATATGTCTGTGCATCCTCGGCCTTTATTATCTCTCCAATTGCCATGTAATCACCTGTTAATTAGTTTATGGAAATCCTTAGCGCTCCTGTGTATCTTTATCCCATGAACTTTGCAGAAATTCTCAAGCATCCCGTAAAAAAGTTCATGTTCGCCCATTCTTATCACTGCGGCATCATGCGCCCGCATCAATATATCCGGATAATTGCCGCGAATGACACACTGCGCCCTTATTATATCTGCTATTTTATCAAGTGATCCTTCCTTTTGAACCCATATGGGAAATTCTATACGCACGGGAAGACCGCTTCCCAGCCGCATGTAACAAAATGCTATCTCGTTCCTGAAATTTCCATAATTGTCAAGGACTGACCTTGCCTCTTCGCCGCGCCTGTCATCACGGTCGCAGAGGAATGCCGCTGTCCGCTCTCCCCAGAGCATATTTGAAAAAATAAGCGTATCTGATAATTTGCTTTTTTTTAACCCGAAGAGAAAATGCATCATCAACGTAATGTCCCGTGACATAGTGGTATCAATGAAACCAATCACGGGATTTCGGGTTTTTTCACTCGATTCGAGAAGTTTCGTGATAGCTTCTATATAGATATCCCGGATGTTCTTGTTGAGAACATTTATGTGAGATAGAATCAGGGCGCCGTCAAGCAGTATGAAAAGTCCTTGATGTTCGTTCATTAAGCGGACGATCCCTTCGCACTCCATCGAAAACCGACGTGCATCAATATATTCGCTGCCAAAAGAATAAACGCTTGCAGCCTCAAACTCATCCGGTGTGATTATCACGGCATCCGTATCCTGGCTGTAATCCCGGTCACTGGTGTGCCTGTTAAATATCCTGGAGATCTGAATAACTGCAAGCGGTATCTCATAATTCTTGTCAGAATATATCTGGCTCCCATCAACTGCTCCCACAGGAACGCCTGATAGGACTGAATCCACCCACTTCATCGATTCCATGCGATTATTCCAGTTATATGGGAATGTATGGATTAGCTTTCCCGGTTCGAGGAATTTTGCACCGCTGTAAGGAGGAAGTTTTTCATTGAGGGCAGGATCGAGTATTTTCATGTTTTCAAGCTGCGCCCTGTATTCAAGGGTCAATTCAGAGCGCTCAATGTCATAGGATTTTATTGCAGTAAGTTTCTCATCGAATTGAAGCGAGATATTTTTCAAGTCAAGCATGATTCAACCCTGCTTTCCCCGTTGATCTTCTGTACTTTGATCACATGCGAATATTTCTCATTGAAAGTATCATCGTGGGATATCACAAAAACCTGCTTGAAACCTTTGATCTTGGTGATCTGCTCAGAAAGGTTCTCGCGGCGTATTTCATCCATATTCTGCGTGGGTTCATCGAGGAAAACGAAATCGCAGTTGGAAAGGGATTTTAAAAGTGCAAGCCGAACGGAAAGCGCTGCACTCATGCGTTCACCGCCGCTTAATTGCCTGAATGTGCATATTTCACCGCCAGATTCGATCCTTATATCGTAATCATTCGCCCATTTAAGTAATGCGCTGTGGTCATCCATGATCTCGCAATAGATATTGTTGGCTTCGCTGCTGATTTCCCCGATATATTCATTTATCACGAATTCGGAAGAGGATTTGATGGTATCGCGGATGAAATTCGAGAACGAAAGGAATTCCTTTTCTTTTTCAAGATTTCTTTGATTTTCCTTTATTTTGATCAGGATGGATTCCATCTGTGAAAGTTCCTTTGTTAATTTTTGAAGGTTCTTGTTCTTCTGTTTTAAGGCTTCCGTTATACCGCTTGCAGTTCTTCCAAGTTCATCAAGTTTCGTGGTAGTTTCATCAAGATCGGATTCTTTGAATTCTTTTGAAAGTGCCTCATGGTTGGTGGTCAATTCTTTTAAAATATCTCCCGTTGCGGAGATGATATTTTCAAATTCCAGCATTTCCCGTGTATATTCATCGAATCTGGACGCAAGCGGAAGGGCCTGTAGAAATTTATTGTGCAGCGGTTCAAGTTTATTTATGGCATCCTCAAGTGATATAATATTTTCATCAAGCCCTTCGAATTTTAAGAGATCTTGTATTAAAGAATCCCGGTTTTTATTGCCCGACTCCAGAAGCTCCGATACTTTTTCAAGCGTTTTCAGTTCCTTCAGGTTTTTCCTGATGTTAATATTCAAGGCATCAAATTGCTTATCCGGGGATGCGAGTGATTTTAGCTCTTGCTTCTTTTCTTCTATCAATTTGTCAACAATTTCGATCTCCCTCTTTTCGCCTTTTAAAGACTCTTTCAAATGGAACCTTTGATTGAGTTCATCAAGTTTTTTTAAACAACCATCGATCAATTGAGGCACATCTTTGCGGGAATCAATATCTGATCTTTTTGAAGCGATCAGGTTTTCAAGTATGGCAATTTGCTGCACGGGATTATTGAGACTTTCCAGGTCTTTTTCACTGGACCTGAGCTCTGAAAGAACGGTATTAAGGTATATATTGATAGAATTGATCTCGATATCAATGTTGAATTTTTCATTTATCCCAGCTAATTTTTCCTGTAATCCAATAAGTGCTGCAGGAATATCAGGCATCTTTTCAAGGTCTTTATTCTTTGATCCTGCTAATGCCGCAATATTTTGAAATTCAGTAACGAATCCTGCGAGATCTTCAAATTCCTTTTTCCCGGAGCGCATCTTTTGTGATATCTCTTTGAGTTCCTCGTCGCTTCCTGTTAATGTCCCGGTATATGATGAAGAAAGGGAGTCCAGTTTTTTTCGAATAACATCAAGCTCTTTTTCTATCCCTTTATAAGATTCTAGATCCTTCTTTTTTGATGTGGCAAGCACAAGTTTTTCCTGTGTCTTCTTTTGTGGGTCATCGAGTTGGACAAGTTCCTTTTTATTGTTTTTCAAACTCGTTTCTAATTCATCTAATTCCCGGTTCTTCTGATCGATCTCATCATTGAAATATTTATTAAAATCACTTACTGATGAACATTTAACGCCATTTAATATCGGACAGATGCCCTGAGTTCCTGCAAGCTTCAAATTTTTCTTTGTCTGGGAAATTGACGATTTTACAACGGCATGCTTATTGCCAAGCTCCTGCTGCGCATGTTCAAGAGCGGTCTGTTTTTCAGTAAGCGGAATAAGAGAGGCGATATCATATTCAAGTTGTGTTACTTCTGCTTTGATGGCTTTTGCACGTTCTTCTTTTTCATGCAATGTCCTTAGTTGAAAATTAATAGCAGTAAGCGAATCAAGCAGGATTGACAATTTTTTTATTTCGTCAGAAAGGGTTTGTTGCTTTTCAATAACTGGAAATAGTTCATTTTTTCGTAATTCCAGGTGTGCGATCTCATCACGCAATTTTCCGGCAAGAACTTCCTTTTCCTTTAAAGCTGACACTTCCAGGGATAAATTTTTCAATGATATTTCGATATCTTTCAATTCTGTGATCCTGTTCTCAAGCTTAACCTGCTTGTTTTTTAATGGCAAAAGAGTCGATATCTTCTTGTTTTGTCGCTCGATCTCTTGTTTCATGTTCTCCACAAGCGCCGCTTTCTCGCGAAGGTTTGATAAACGCGAAATAATATCGTTCATCGGGTCTTTCAGTTCTTTTTCAAGCATCTCTATCGATTTTTCAAGCTGGCGCGCAGCTTCGATATTTGGAATAAGGAGTTTCTTGCTTTCCTCAAGCCCTTCATTTTCGATAGATAATAATTTTTTGCGTTCATATTTTTCATTTAAACGGCTGATTTCAAGCTCGATCTTTGCACACTTATCTTTTAAGTTATCTCGTACTGCTCGTGATGTATTGAATTCTTTTAGCTGCCCCGTCTCTTTATGGAACTCCTTTTCGGCTGGCTCAAGTTCATCGATGATATCCCTTGCAGATTTAGAAATTGCAAGGTCGGAGCGTGCCTTTTGAAGCTGCTTTGAAAGACCTGCGAGATGTATCCGTTCATTTGCGATCTGGCTATTTATGGAATCAAGCCGCATCTGCTTTTCAGTCAGGTCCTTTTTTTTCAGGGAAAGCGCCGATATCCTTGTATTTATTTTGTCAATCTCTTTTTTCAATCCATCGATTTCTGTTTGCATCGACTCCTTTTCAGTTTTCAATTCAGGATATTTCTCTGTACGCGTCGCAAGCGGGATGATCTCCCTTTCCATTTCCTCGATGGTCTTCTTTATCGCATTCAGAACCGGAAGCAAATTATCAAATGCGGTCTTGTATTCTTCGACCTTTAAAATATTATCAAATATTATTTTCCTGTTCCTTGCAGCCTCAAGAAAAGCTGTCGTGAACGTGCCCTGAGGCACACCGATCGCATTCATAAAAAGCGATGACAATTCTTCTTCCGACCTGATGCTGCGGAAAAGATTCCCTGCAAGCCAGGCCTGGACATCCTTTTTTCCTTTTATGTCACCCACCGGCGTTCTTATGAAATAATCGTTGCCACTTCCGATCTTCCTGTATATGGTATATTCCACCTCATCTTTACCTTCAACAGTTACAGCCACATAGCCAGATTTTTCACCATGGCGCAGGAAATCCGCATTATTAAATGGCAGGTAATCAAATAGCGCAAATCCAATCGCTTCAAGTATGGTGGTTTTCCCGTGCCCGTTCTCACCGCATATGCCGTTTATTCCTTCAAAAAAGTCAATGGTCTCATCGGAATAGGATTTTATGTTCTTAAGTTCAAGGGATTTTATCAGCATTAATCCTCCATGCGTGAAAGCAATGTTTGCTGAGTTGCTACCTTTTTACCGTCCTTTTCAAAAGTTCCGGATGACTGCGAACAGACTTTCTCAAAGCACCATCGAAGATCAGCCCTTATTTCACCTTCTTCGATTCCCGCAGCAGCTTTCTTTTTGACCTCGATCATGGTATTAACGATAGCATCTGCATTATCCCTGTATCTCGCGTCAAGCTTAACTCTTTCAGAAAAAACCCGAAGTTCGATCTGTTCGCGTGAAAGTCCCCTCACATCGCTTTCGTTGATGGCATACTGTGAATTGCTTTTTTCAATTTTCACTTCACTTGATAGTGGTTTGAACGATTCATCAAGCATTTTTTTGATCTTATCGATATCGATATCTGATTTTGGGAAGCTCAATTCTCCGTAAAGCAGAAGTTCGACAATGGGTTTATTATCCGAAAGGATCGCTGGCTGTCGTTTCAGAAGATTTGTGATGGATGAATACAGTGCTTCTGGCGTCTCAATGCCGCTTATATCCTGTTTTATTCTCCTGATACTGCGCGTCACCGGGGTTATGAGTCTTGCGCCGCTGTCCTTGACGTGATAGAAACCCTTGGGCAGCCCGTACTCGTTCATGGATATCATTTCAATGCTCCCCGGATTGAAGATCCATCCATCCATCTCGTATTGCATATGGTAATGCCCCAGCGCAAGATAATCCACAAATTCCCTCAATGGCATAAGCGAACTATATGGGATTTCGCCAGCCTCGGACTGCCTGACCTGCCCTTCCATGCCAAAATGCATCATCAGGATCGTATATTTCTTACCATTTTCTGCCTCAATTTTTTTAATTTCATCCGCTATTTGCCGGATCGAAGAGATTGTATTGGAACCGATATATCTTACCCCGAATATGCGAACATTATCGAGTTCCACATGATCTCCCATGAGTTTCACGCCATCTGCTTCTTTTAGCCTGATGAGTCTTAGCAGACCCTGGGAATTCAGTATCTCAAGCCAGCTTTTCCTGTCCTGGTGAAAAGCAAGGTCGTGATTTCCCTCGATAGCATAGACCTGCGTTGATGGGCTTCTTTCCTTGAGTTCCAGAAGAACTTTGTATGCCTGCAAATAGGTAGGAGCATTAATATTTCGCTTGTGGAAAAGGTCGCCTGATATCAGTATGAACTCAGCCCTGTGGTCGATTGCATATTTAATGACTGACTGAAAAGCGCGGGCATAGTCACGGAAGCGTTCTTCAAGACCGTATTGCGCATAGCCGAGGTGGAAATCGCTGGCATGGATGAAGTTCATTGGGAGTTAATGGTCGTACGGGTTAAAAATGATTATGGGGGCGGGGTGAAAGTGAGTGAGATAGTTATTACTAATCTCTTCAATTTCTTTAAACCCTGTCATTTCTTTCTTGATCTTCGAGAGCTTTTTTTATAAAAGGCTTCATCTGGGGTATATTCTCTTTTACTACCGGCCAGACCCTTTCAAGACTCACGCCAAAATAAAAATGAATAGCTTTATCCCGCATTCCTGCGATTTCTTTCCATGGAACTTCAGGATATTCCTCCCTAACTTCTTCTGGTATATGCTTCGATGCTTCCCCTATTATCTCAATACACCTTATTACTGCAAAATTTATCATTTCATCTTGACGAAATCCTCATATTCCTTCCCTTCCACAAACCTTTCCGCACGTTCCATATTTTCAATTATATCCTTGAGATAAATGGAAACAACACGATTCACAGGTATACCGCCTCTTTAAGAATTCTCTCTCTCAGCTCAGGTCTTACGTCTTTCTTGGGAATGAGGTCAACCTTTACACCTAAAAGCTCGGACAAATAAATCTCTACTTTGACAAGCCAGAGAAGACTTACAGGTTCATCAAATTCAACCAGCACATCAAGATCGCTTTTTTCCTTCTGTTCGCCCCTGATATAAGAACCGAAAATACCTATCTCTTTTAGCCTGTAATTATTTCTAAGCTTATCTTTTTGGCCTCGAAGGATTAATTTTAGTTCTTCAATACTTTTCATATTTTTTCACTTTCCCTTTTTTAATCAACTCTGATAGCACTTTTTTTTGACCAAAACTCAATTTTGTTCAATATTTCCACAGGAAGTTCATTTGCAATCTCAGATGTGGACATTTTTCATTCATTCCTTTTATCGATATTTTATTAGATATAAGTTGCACATTATGTTAGATAAGTCAATAGATATACCTTAAATATATATAAGCATGTAGTTTTTATTTTTGAAGCCTGGGGCCGGGAGCTGCCACCATCGGGCGCGCGACGGGACAGCGCGTGGTTATGAAGAATCTGTCACTTTTTCATCCGTTTCTTTATTTCCTGTAGAGCCGTCTGTGTATCTTTTCTTTCCCAGACATGCCTCACCTGTTTGTTACTAAGAACAGACGACAATTTTTCGATCCTTTCATCCACAAGCTTCCTGAGCTCAGGATCAATTACGGGCTTTACGATTGCCGGTTCATATTTCTTTTGCGCTTTTTCAACCTGCAGCGCCCTTGATACATCCGGGCGCTCCCTTTCCTGCGAGGTAAGGGCAGCAATTGCCTTTCTCCAGTCATTCGCCCAGGCCGAATCCGCAACCCGCGTATGTTTCGCAGATGTTCGTTTTACACCTATTGCCTTAACATGGCATGCCTTCTCGCAGGCTCCGCAATAAGTACAAAAATCCTTCACTACTTCTATTTTTTTATCCTTCGGGATGATCCATGCCTTCGATGGGCAGACATTGAAACATCCATGGCAGCCAACAGGATCACAGCCTTTGAGTTTTTCACCTATTAACTCTATATCGCCCTCAAATGGTTTTGTGACCTTTGCGGCATCATACGGGCAAACCGCTTCACACCAGCCGCAGCGTGTGCATTTGTTGTCATCCACTTTGATCGTACCTGTAATTTTAGGCGCAATCTTTTTTATTTCTTCAAGGTCAAAATCCCCTTTTACCTTGATGGCATCTTCAGGGCAGAAAGGCACACATAAGCCGCAATAATCGCATTTTGTCTTATCAACGACAAGATCGTCAAAAGGCATCAGGTCATCTGCTTTAGCTTTTTTCTCAACAAGGATCAAAGCGGGACACAACACCGCGCATGCGCCGCATAAGGTGCATTTTTCCATATCAACTGCGATCTCACCTGTTTTACCCGTTTTAAACGGCGCAAGCGTCTCCTTTTTCGGGAATGTCAGGTCAACTGATATCGCTTCTTCTGGGCATGATTTCACGCATATCAGGCATGGAAGGCACTTACCAGTCCCCTTATTTAAATACCGTGTATCTATTACGACCCTTGAATCAAGATGGGGGAACTGCGCAAGTTCCAGGATATCCTGATCATCCACGGTCATCCTGACCGCCCGTACAGGACAGAAAGCAGCGCACATACCGCAGAAAGAACACTTTGTATGGTCTATGATAACTGGCGGCGCATCCAGTCCTGTAGCTATTTCTATTAGAGGCCCTGCCTCGATAGCCTTTTTAGGGCAGATATCAATGCAGATACCACATCCGTTGCAACGCTTATAATCATAATCAAGGAGTTTCTTTGATTTTCCTGACCTCTGCGTGAAAAGAAAATGTGCATCCTTAATTTCACTCTCTACCAGGACTCGCAGTTGCTCTTCTACCATTCTATCCCTGCTTGAGCTCTCTGCCTACCGGACCAATTTCTTTTAGCTGCATAACAAAGTCCTTCACTATGCCGGCAAATTTATCCCCTTCACTGGCTGCGATCCATTCCACACGCAGGCGCCTCTCATCAAAACCCAGTTCTACCAGTAATTTTGAAAGTATGCTCAACCTCTGTATTGCGCAGATATTCCCCATTGTGTAATGGCATTCCCCAAGCCTGCATCCTGCAACAAGGACGCCGTCAGCTCCGCGACGCAAAGCCTCAAGAACAAAAGAGGGGTTGACCCTGCCAGCGCACAAGACCCTGATGATACGCATATTCGACGGATACTGGATACGCAAAGAACCGGCCAGGTCAGCTGCTGCATAACTGCACCAGTGACACAGGAAACCGATGATGAGGGGGAATTCGCTGATCTCACGCGTTGCTTCCTGGATTTGGGCAATGATCTGCTCATCCGTATAATTCCTGATCTGGATGGCGCCATTCGGGCAGCTTGCAGTGCATGCCCCGCATCCCCTGCAGGAAACCTCATCAACGCTTGCTTTCTTGTCTCTTACTTTGATGCGTCCGAAATCGCATACGGATTCACATATCATGCATCCGTCGCAAAGCTCAGGTATAACGTATGCGCTATATGGCTCTATCTCAATTTCACCCTTATGAAGAAGGATATTTGCTTTTGAAGCCGCTGCGCTTCCCTGCTCGATGGATACCTGGATCTCCTTCGGACCTCCCGCGCATCCTGCTATGAACACTCCTTTTGTATGAGTCTCAACTGGACGCATCTTGGGATGGGCGCTCTGGAAAAAGCGGTCAGGGCGGGTTGAAAGTTTCAACATTTTCCCAATCGGATCAGAATCTTTGCTGGCTTCCATTCCGACTGCAAGAACTACAAGGTCGCATTCCTCCCGGATCTTTTCACCTGAAAGTGTATCTTCGTAATTAATTAATGTCTTGCCATCCGATTCCTCAACTTGCGCAACTCGCCCGCGAACAAATGAAATGCCCATCTCCTGGGCTCGTTTATAATATTCCTCATACATCTCACCGGCTGCACGTATATCTATATAATGTACCGAAATCCTGGCTTCCGGATATTTTTCAGCAAGCTTCATCGCATTTTTTATTGAGGCCATGCAGCATACTTTGGAACAATAAGGATTTCCGACCTGTTCATCACGCGAACCCACACAAAGGAGGAAAGCAGCGCTTTTGATATCCACTCCTGTTGATGGTGATACGACTCTCCCGTGCGTCGGACCTGAAGCGGCGAGCATCCTGTCAAGCTCAAAGTTAGTGACAACGTTCTTATAGCTTCCATATCCGTATTCTTCTTTTCTTCTTGCATCAAATGGCTGGTATCCTGTCGCTACAATTATTGCTCCCACATCGAACTTGAATTCTTCGACTTTCTGGTTAAAATCAACCGCTTCAGCCGGGCATGCAAGCCTGCACAGGTCGCAGCCTACGCAATGCTCATCGATTAACGCGCAAAGAGGCACTGCCTGTGCGAATGGGATGTATATGGATTTTCGCAAGCCTATCCCATAATCGAATTGGTTCGGGACATCAATGGGGCAGACCTTTGCACAGATATCGATGCAGCCTTTGCATTTCTTCGGGTCAACATAACGCGGTCTTGTTTCTCCCGATACCCTGTAATTCCCTGCACGTCCTCTTATTCCTGTTATTTCAGAATTCGTATGCAAAGTGATGTTGGGATGGTTCTGGACATCTGACATTTTGGGTGCAAGAACGCACATCGAGCAATCATTCGTGGGGAAAACCTCACTCATAAGCGCCATTTTCCCGCCAATCGTGGGCTCCTTCTCAACCAGGTGTACCTTTATCCCGATATTTGCAAGATTAAGGGCAGCTTCAATCCCCGCAACACCCGCGCCGATAACAAGCACATCCTTATTTGCCGGGATCGTCTTTTTTTCAAGAGGTGAAAGGAGAGCGGCTTTTGCCACACCCATGGCCACAAGCTCTTTTGCTTTCTGTGTAGCAAGCCCGCAGGAATTTGCATGCACCCATGAGCCCTGTTCCCTGAGATTTACCATTTCAAGAAGATGTTTATTCAAACCCGATTGTTCAAGAACCCGCCTGAATGTGACTTCATGCAGGCGTGGCGAGCATGCGGCAACGACCACCCTGTCGATCTTGTATTCAAGGATGTCTTTCTTGATCTGTTCCTGCCCCGGATCGCCACATGCAAAAACAATATCCCTTGCTATGACGACATCTTTCAGGGTAGATGCATGTTTTGTGACTTCTTCAACGTCTATAGACCCTGCTATGTTCGACCCGCAATGGCAGATATATACGCCTATTTTCATTCAGTTCTCCAAATTCTTAATGGTTATTCGTGATATATAAGTTTTGGTTAAGATAAATACATTATGTTGTTTATATTATTCATCCTTCTTGATCTCTTCAACTTTAAGGATTCCATATTCTGAGAAAATGAACTCATTGAAAATCCGTGTCATTCGTTGCGATATCTAGGATATTATAAAATTTGCATGTAGCGACATGGATAGCATCATTTGTCATCAATTTGAACTTTTTCATGTATTCCTTCGCAGAATTAAAAATTTCTGGTGAAATTCCCATGACGTCCAGATTCGGGATATTACCTGTATCGTCAATAATATCATACGCATCTAAGGACGCAAGTATCTCAGGATTCTTCTTAATGTATCCCGCAGATTGTGAGAGAGTAATATTGTATTTTAATGAAACCTCACCAAGTATCAGCTTGTGAAGGAGTTCATTTAGAACAATAACGTTTGTCTTTCCGGAAAGTTCTCCTTTTTCAATTCTGTTTAAAAACGCTCTGCAGTTATCTCCATGGACCGGATGCAGGGAAAAATTATAAAGGAATATGTTAGTATATATAAAAATAACCGAATTTCTCTCTACTTTTGAGAGAAACATTAAAAGACCTCTGGATCATATGCTTCTTCATTGTCAACAAGTTCATCTATTATTTCCTGTTTCAATCTGAGTTTTCCACTTATTTTATCGACAATATTTTCGTGTTCTACTGCCTTAATTTTTACTGGAGTGATCTCAAGAGAATAAGCTTTTTCATTGAAACTAACTTTCTCTCCGACTTCCAGTCCGAACTTCCTCATGAATATTTCAGGGATTTCAATGATTCTTCCTTTTCTTATTACAGCTTCCATTAAATCGCCTGTTTAAGTCTATGTTTGACTACCTATTAAAAATTATCATCGGACTCAGGGATAATCGAATATGCCTGTCATGGATAAAACATCGAACCTATTCGAACTCCGGTAGCGTGAGTTCGTTTCAGATCGTACGAGTTAGTTGTTAATTTCGATTATCCGTATCTAAGATCATTACATCCATCATTATTCCAAATACCTCATGAAAGTCACCCACAATTCCGGCAATTGCTCCTGCAATAACCCATTATTTGAACAGGCATCCATATTTTTCTTTTCTCCAGCGCCCTTCGAGGCCGCTTCCCAGGCAGCCTGCGAATTCGTGTTTCATAATTGGAAAGCAGTCCAATATCTTCGTCCAGCGCGTCTATTATCGTTTTCCCGGCGACCTCGCGAGCTTTGATCGCGTTATGTATTCCGGCGCCGGTTATGGGGTCAGCAATTTCCACGTTGTCGCCAACAAGAAGAAATCAAAAAGTCCTATTAGGAATTATTCCCCCAGTTAAGAGTAATATTAAGTATATACAGGCAAATAAAGACGAAGAATGAATAAAGATGAAGTCTGCATACTGATTCCCACGCTAAACGAAGGTAAGACAATAGCTGGATTGGTACGGGAATTCAAAGGGATGGGGTACAATGATATCCTTGTTATCGATGGTCACAGCACGGATGATACGGCATCGCAAGCCCAAAATACAGGCGCAAGAGTAGTTCTCCAGAGTGGAACGGGAAAAGGACAGGCTATCAGCCAGGCATTTCATTTGTTATCAAGCAAATATATAGTAATGATAGATGGTGATGGAACATACCTTCCTGAAGAGATCGAAAAAATACTTACACCTATCATTTCCGGGGATGCCGATCATGTAATTGGCAACAGGTTCGCCAATTACCAGAAAGGAGCCTTCACCCGCCTGAACCTTTTCGGGAATGGGATACTGAACAGGATTTTCGGCTTTGCTTATGGTATTTGGCTTAAAGATATTCTTTCAGGCTACAGGGCATTTAGTTATAACGCTTACAAACAAATAGAATTGAACAGGACAGGTTTTGAAGTTGAGACCGAAATTACGATCGAAAGTGTGAAAAAAGATATAAAGATCGTAGAAGTCCCCATAACATATCTTGCAAGAGTAAACGGCGCAGCTACCAAACTGCGACCCGTCAGGGATGGCTTCAGGATCGCTTCAACAATTTATCTTCTTGCGCGGACACATAATCCTCTTTTTTACTTTAATATCATGGGGGTAATATTGTCAGCAAGCGGTGTACTGGTTGGCATATATGTAGTGAATGAATGGTTTAAAAATATTACCCATGTTCCTCTTGCCATTCTTGCAACACTTCTTATAGTAATCGGGATACTGATGTTCATATTCGCAGTTCTTAGCGACCTGATCGTCTCACTACATAAAGAAAATATGCACGTAATGCGAAAAATCCTTAAGGAAAAAGAAAAACTATGAAAATAGCAATACTTGGAGGAACAGGCAGCATCGGAGAAGGATTCGCTCTTCGTTGGGCTGAAAAACACGAAATACTTGTATGCTCCCGTGAAATTGACAGGGCTGTCAATGTGGCCAGTGATTATACAAATATACTTTCAAATAAGGGAATATATTGCTGTGGAATAACAGGATGCGGGAATGAAGCTGCTATTAAGGACGCAGATGTGGTAGTACTTTCCGTACCCTACCAGGGTGTAGTATCACTATTAGAAAAACTCAGCCCGCTTTTTAAGGACCAGATCGTGATCTCACTTGTGGTTCCCATGAAGAAAAACAAATGGTTTGAATTCACGCCCCCTAAACAGGGAAGTGCGGCACTTGAGATCCGGGATATTCTTCCAAAAACGGTGAAGGTCGTTTCATCATATCATAACGTTTCAGCCAGGAAATTGGCAAACCTTGAATTAACTCTTGATTATGACGTTGTTGTCTGCGGGGATGATGATGCAGCCAAGAGAACCGTGATGGAATTAACACATGAGATCAAAAACCTGCGCCCTCTTGACGGAGGGGGTCTTGCATCCTCATACATGATCGAGTCCCTGACGCCTTTCCTGATTAATCTTGCTATCCGAAATGGTCTCTCCGACCTTGGCGTAAAGTTCGTATGATCAAAGTTTATAATAAACTGCTTAATGAACTCGGACCGAAGAACTGGTGGCCTGCTGATACGCCTTTTGAAGTAATTGTCGGGGCTTTCCTTACGCAGCAGACAAAATGGGAAAACGTTGAAAAGGCGATAAGGAACTTAAAAGAAAGGGAATTGATGGAAGCAGAGCCCCTTTCAGGGGTTGATATCGGTGAACTTGAAGAGCTTATCAGGTGCACCGGTTTTTTCAGGCAGAAAGCAAAGAGAGTGAAAAATGTTTCAACTTTTTTCCATGAAAATCCTGATGTTTTTGAAAAATCCACGGGGGAACTCCGGGAGGTTTTGCTTACATTGAATGGAATTGGTGAAGAAACAGCCGATAGTATCGTATTATATGCAGCCGATAAACCCAAATTCGTAATTGATGCATATACCAAGAGGATGTGTAAATGCATGGGTATCGATGGGAATTACAGGGAATTGCAATCGATTTTTGAGGGTTCGCTGCCTGTTGATGTTCCACTGTACAAGGAATTCCATGCCCTGATCGTGGAATACGGAAAGCGATTCTGCGGAAAAAAAAGATGCCCTGAATGCATCCTGGTGGAAAATGGCAAAATGTAACAATATCCTGATCCGCGATATTCCTCTTTTTGGGTGCATCGCATTCGGTATCATCGACCGCGGAACCAATGTCCTTCAGGTGCGACCCATTAGCGAATGCCCTTTAGCATGCATATTCTGCTCAACCGACGCAGGTCCTTTTTCACAGCAACGGATATCGGAATATATGGTTGACCTCGGGCAGCTGGCCGGGGCTTTCGAATGGGCCGCCGATTATAAAGAAGTCGATGATATTGAAGCGCATATCGATACAGTTGGCGAGCCCTCCATGTACCCGCATCTTGTTGAACTTGTAGAAAATCTTTCCGGAAATAAGCATGTAAAGACCGTTTCCATGCAGACCAACGGCTTTTTATTGAACGAAAAACTCGTTGATAAACTGGATGAAGCAGGGCTTTCCCGGATCAATATGTCCATTGAGACGCTTGACCCGGAGCTTGCAAAAAAAATTGCGGGAATTGATCATTACGACATTGAAAAAGTTCTCCGGAATGCTGAATATATCGCCAGGAATACCGGTATCGACCTTCTTATCGCGCCAGTCTGGCTTCCTGGAATTAATGATAATGAGATTACAAAATTGATAGAATTCGCCCTAAAGATAGGGGCGGGAAAAAAATGGCCGGCTCTTGGCATCCAGAAATTCCTTCAGCATAAGAATGGACGAAGACCTGATGCCAGGGTTATGAACTGGAAGAAATTCTACTGGCAGCTTGGCGAATGGGAAAAGATTTACAAAGTGAAGCTCATTCTCACGCCTGAGGATTTTGGAAGTCATGAGTGTAATGCGCTGCCACGGATGTTCAGGAGGGATGAAAAAGTGAAAGTAATGGTCAAAGGGCCGGGCTGGATGAAAGGCGAGAAACTCGCCATAGCAAAGGACAGGGTGTTGACAGTAGCGGATGCTGGAAATATTCCGGCGGGAAAGGAAATATTAGTCAGGGTAGAAAGAGTGGTTGACGGGATATACATGGCAAGAAAATTAAATTGAGGAGTCATTCGACATTTGAATGATTCCCCTTATAAGTTTACTTAAGAAATATATTTCAAAATCAGTTTTACAAAATCCTGTATATCGTTCAAATCCTCCGACATGATAATATAAAGCCGCATGGTATCTATTTTTGAGTACCTGTGAACAAGAAGATTCCTGAATTGTGCCATTTCCTGAAGTCTGGAAGACAATTCGGAACTTATGATCTCCTCTTCTTCTAATACTTTATAAATATCTTTGTAATCCTGCGCTCTCCTGAAGCCTTTTCCAGCTATAATATGACTTCCAATATCCAGACATGCCTCGATGGATTCCTGCATTGAGTGTTTTGCGGCCCGGATGTCCCTGAAGCTACTTGAAAATGATTTCCAATCCCTGCGATTTTATCTCTTCGATGAGCCTGATATTTTCATCCCGAACCTCGCTCGCCTTGCGGCATTGTACATTTCAATATGAGGTTTGAAATCGTAATATTGGGATAAAGAAGAGGTTTCAAATTCTATTCTTTTTTTCTCATCCTTAGAATGCAGAAGTTTCCCATACCTTAAAACCTGGCTTCTGAAAATGAGCGTTGAGCCATTAAGAACACTAACATCCACCGTCTTTTTTTCGGACAGCACATTCTCGATTTTTATTGCAAGCCTGGAAGGGTACAGCGGATCTTTTTCAAGGATATCCTCATTTTTAAATAAATAGCAATATCAATATCACTCTTGTTGTCCTGAATGCCTTTAGCATAAGAACCAAAAAGATATGCGAAAAGGTTTTGAGATTCCGTTTCGAGAGCTTTAATGATGTTTTCCACATTATATACATGTCCAAGGGGTTTTATAAACTCTTTGAATCGCTATCAGATCAAATTTCCTATATCAGTGTGATTGACGTGCCTGATGCGGAATATGACTTGGGCATCCAGGTAATCCTGCAATCATCATATTTTTCATACAGGAATATCCCACAGCGGATACACCGTTCCACATTCTTTTCTATGGGAAGCTCCCTGTCCATGATTGAGCGAAGCCTGAATTCGTAAGAAGAGTTCCTTTTTTTATCCGGCAGAGGCGCGAAAGGATAAAACGCTGCCTTTTTGAAATTGTATATCCAGTAAACCTCTGAGTCATCCCTGAACTTAAAAACCGCGCAGAGAAGCTGTTCTCCAAAGTCTTTTTCTTTCAGGGTCTCACTCACCATGTACACTGTTGTCACGAGATCCTCAAATTCAGGGTCATTCAAAGCGACCCAGATGTATCCAAAAGAATCCTTCTTTATATTGTATTGGGTGTTCGTCTCTTTGCAGCTCTGCTGGAGCAGCTCCCTGAGCTCAACCTCGGCACTTTCGAACCTTGAGGCTTCCAGCGGCTTAAAACAGATACCAGCGCCCTCTGATTTCAAATTCAGGTTGGTGTTAAGAGTGATGTAGGCCGTCGAAATTGCAAACAGTTTATCGGGTTTTGGTTTTGGAAGCCTGCTTTTACCAAGCAATGCATCAAGAAACCCCATTCAAAACTCCATCTTCCGCTCCATCTGCTCAAGCGCGCGTATGCGTGCCTCAACAGGGGGGTGGGTTGATAAAAGGCCCATTATCGAATCACCTGAAATCGCGGGTATGATAAAAAATGCATTCATGCCCTCCACTTCCCGAAGGTCGCGCGAAGGCACACGTTCCATGACCCCGCTGATGGCCATAAGCGCCGAGGCCAGATGAGAAGGCTGTCCCGTTATCATTGCAGAACCCCTGTCAGCAGCAAATTCCCGATACCTTGAAAGGGCACGTATAAGCAGGAAACTTATGACCCATACAACCAGCGATACAACAAAAACGATTATCGCAGCTCCTGCGCCCCTGTCACGGTCACGATTACCTCCTCCCATCATCCCCATAAACATCATATTCCTTACGAGGAAAAAGGCAACAGTGGACAGGAAGCTTGCAATCGTAATAACAAGCATATCCCTGTTCTTGACATGGCTTAACTCATGGGCCAGGACAGCTTCAAGCTCTGGCTGGCTTAATTTCTGTTTCAGGGAAGTTGTAACCGCTACTACTGCGCTGTCCTTGCTCCTTCCTGTTGCAAAGGCGTTCGGGACATTGCTCTCCACAATAGCGATTTTTGGCTTTGGCAGATCAGCTATTGCGCAGAGTCTTGAAACTGTTTCATGAAGGCGCGGTTCCTCCTGCTCTGTCACAATGCGGCCTCCCATGCTCCAGAGCACAAGCTTGTCTGAAAAGAAAAACTGGATTAGCAGGAAAAAACCTGCTATGAATATCAAACCTGTAGTCCCGACTCCCGCGTATGCCCATAGGACATCAAGAAAAAAAAGATATACCACAGCAAGCAGGAACATTGTCAGGATCATGCGTGCCTGAAGTCCATAATCGCGGTACCACTTTTTCATTTTAAACACCTCTTTCCGAACGCTTGTTGAATAATTGGAGATTGATTTTATTTGATTATATTTAATCCGGGATCAACCCTTCGCCCCTGAAAATCTTGCGCGCTTCCTCAAGAGTAAGATCGGCAGGCGGTATTATTATATCGCTTGGCTTGATGATCTCATGAGGGATCTTTTTGCCATTCTTGCGTACGTAGTCAAAAAGTTTCTTAAATTCTTTATTGAAGGCTGCCTCGACGGTTTTTTCGTCCTTGCTGTTAACGATTTTGACTATGTTATTGTCGATCTTATTAACCGCGTCCTGGTGTTTCTTATCAATTTCGTACTGTCCTTCTCCCATCAATCGCACTATCATTTTCCCATCTCCTTCTTCATCGCTTCAAGCTGCTCATCCACTTCGCCCTTTGACTTTATTTTCGAAAGTTCCCGGTCTATATCGTCTTTCGTTCCCCCGGTCACATCCTCAAGCGCGCCTGATTCTACAAGTTCATCCAGCGCAGATGCACGCGCCTTCATATTCTCGGTTTTATCCTGCGCCCTCTGAACGGCAAGCCCCACACCGCTCATCTCTTCGCTGATGCCGCTTACAGATTCCGTGATCTTGACCTGTGCTTCGGCAGCGCTGTACTGGGCTTTGATGGTCTCTTTGGTAGAACGGAAAGTTTCTATCTTGGCAGACAGCCGTTTCTCTGTTTCAACGAGTTTTTCCTGCTCTTTACCAATATCGGCTATCTGCTTCACAAGACTATCTATTTCAGCCTGTGAGGTACTCTTTCGCTCAAGCGCAATCCTGGCAAGGTCTTCCCTTCCAGCCTTCAGAGCGCCCCGGGCCTGTTCATCCAGTTTTTGTATATTCTGTTCGAGCTTTACCTTCTGCAATTCAAGACGCTTCTTGGCTGTTGTCACTTCAGCCACACCACGCCTGACATTCTGTAAGAGTTCAAGCTGTTTCTCATAAGAGTAATCAAGTGTCTCTCTCGGGTCTTCGAATTTATTTAAAATTTTGTTTATCTTTGCTTTAATGACTGTACTCATTCTGTCTATAAGTCCCATAATTTTTTTTCTCCCTGTCTTTATATGCTTTTATGTTTTGTATGAATATTGATTTATAAGTATTAATATACTTAACCATATCCTTTCACTGATTTCCAGTGCTATTTCATCCATGGCATCAAATATTGATACTGAGGAGGCTTTTCCTGACGGATGATATCTGCTGCCAATTTCCGGGTCATCCGTACACGGCGCTTCCCTGATAAATATTATCTGCCTGCCAATTTAATTTCTTCAGATATCTGAACAGAAATTATTAAGAAGCCCCGCTTAAGTATGCCCATATTATTATAAATATCCCGAAAAGACTGAGCGCCCAGAACAATATCCTCTGCGCTCTTTCTGATATCCCGAAATCAATGGCAAATACCCTGAAACCATTAAGCGCATGAGGAATAACAAGCACCAGTAAAATGATGACAGATAATTTACCCGGCAGAAAAAGAGCGTTTATTAAAAAATCAAATGGCGTCTTAACGCCTGCAAAATGCACCCACCAGACATGGATAAACAGGTAAATTACGAGCAGGAATCCCGTGATCCTCTGAAGCAGCCATGCCCACATGCCGGTCCCATAACCTCTTTCCTGTTCCATAAGTCACCTGAATCCTTTTTTCATTTTATTTAATATTATTGCCCTTATAGATGCTGTGATGGCATTTGTCGGTGGCACCTGTTTGGGACAGACTTCAACACATCGATACACATGCTCGCATGCCCAGACTCCCTGTGCCATGTCCACTCTTTTTAGCATCTGGTCGCCATTTTGATATCTTGAATCAGCATAGAACCTCCATGCCTTTGCAAGCGCGGCAGGGCCAAGATAATCCTTATTTCGTGAAGAAACAGGACATGCCCCATAACAAAGACCACACAGGATGCAGTCGACATACCTATCAACTTTTTTCACTTCTTCCTGCGACATAAAGTTCTCTGTACCGGATTTTGGATCACGCTCAAACCATGGCTTCACATATTCATAATGTTCGAAAAAGGGTCTCATATCCACTATCAGGTCTTTTACCAGGGGAAGATTCGGGAGAGGTTCGATCAGGATCTCATCACCGGTTTTTAGTTCAGGCTTTGCTACGGGGCCATACGCCGATATCGAGAGCACTTTCTCCCCGGCTACTTCTGAGACCTGGGAGCGGCAGGCAAGACGCAGCTTCTTGTTTATCATCATGGCGCACGAACCGCAAACCGCTCCCCTGCACGAATATCGAAACGCAAGGGTGCTGTCTCCTTCATCCTGGATCTGGAAAAGCGCTTCAAGAACAGACATGTGAGGCTTTAATTTCACACTAAATATGTCAAATTTAGAGTTCTTACCATCGAATCTCTTTATTTTGAATCTCAAATATTTCCTGCCTCCAGAATCCCTACTTAAGCTATGGTTTTTGACCTATTAATATTTTTGTTTTGTTCAAATCAGGGATTTCAACATTTGGACATTTTCCAGGCATTGGTTCATACAAATTCCCACACAGTTTTAATTATATTCTCTCTAATAATTTTATATATCATAATGAATCTTGAAATCATAACCGCCAGATTCTTAAGTCAGGTTACTGTTAATTCATCCGATGATCCCGGATTACGAAGATATTGCTGAATATATCATTAATCATTACAGGAATAAAGTCGTAGAAGTAGGGGTGGGAAGCCTTCCTCATGTGGCTCTCCTGTTGAAAGAAAAACTGGATATGATAATTACGGATGTCAATGAACCGAAATATTCAGGAGTAAGATTTTGCAGGGATGATGTCTTCAATCCGGATATGGGAATATATCGGAATGCGTCCCTTATTTATTCAATAAGACCCCCAATAGACTTGCAGGATGCGATCGCAAAGATCGCAAAAGAAGTCGGCTCTGACCTGATAATCAGACCCTTCGGGAACGAAAAAGCTGATTTGAGAAAATATTTTAAGGATTACTCTCTTGTGAATTATAAGAAAACAAGATTTTTCCTGTTCAGGATATAATTTATATATTACTGAATACAATTTATTATGGGGATTATAAAGATCATTTAATATGGGGGGCAAAACTGGAATAGATAATATTTTCACACACCTTTCTCAAATCCATTTATAAACTAATTAATTGAAGTAATTACAATGAAACTAAAACAGAAATTGATCCTGGGATTCGTCATCATCTCATTAATAACAGGCCTGGTTGGGTTGCTTGGCCTGTATGCCAATAGCAGGGTCGTATCTTCCTACGAATTAGGACAGGAACATTTTGGGACGATACTTGAGGCATCAAACGAGGTGAGCAGTTACGCAAAAATGGCAGAAGGCCATACAATGCTGTTCCTTACTTTGCATAACAAGACTGACCGCAGGAAAGCTTTACAGAGAATTGCATCTTTGCGTGAACAAATAACCATAATGGAAGCAGGAGTAAAAGATCCTGATGCCATAAAGATCATAAATAATACAAAATCCAGGACTGATGAATTGCAGTCGGTCATTGAATCATTATTCAAAATATATGATGATGAATTTGCAAAAACAGGTATTTTCGACCTGAAGGATCATGAGGAATTGGTACGAAGGCTGGATGATGCTGCCTCGGATATCCGTCAAAATGGTCTTGAACTTGGGAAAATAGAAGTAAACCTGCAAACAGAATCTAATTTAAGAGCTAAAGAAGAAGCTTATTCTCTGTACAAATTAATGTTCATTATCAGCTGTTTTGCCGTTTTTGGTGGCCTGTTAATCGGCGTGATCTTTGAAAGAAATATCTTAGGTCCGTTACAAAAACTTAAGGATGCTTTCATCAAGATCAAAGATGGCTACTATGACCTGACGATAGAAACAAGATCCGACGATGAAATTGCCGATCTTTCAAATGAATTCAATAAAATGGCGCATGATCTTATGATATCAAATGAAGAAATAAGAAAATCACTTGCGCAAAAAGAAGTGCTTCTGCGGGAAATCCATCATCGGGTTAAAAATAATATGCAGATCATTTCAAGTCTTTTAAACCACCAGATGGAAATGATCACTGATACAAAATTAAAGGATATTTTCACAGAGAGCCAGAACAGGATACTATCGATGGCGCTTATCCATGAGAAACTCTATCAATCATCTGATATAATGCTAATTAATTTTAAAGAGTATGTCGATGATCTGGCAGTTGGTTTATTCCAAACTTATGGAATTAATTTGGGAGTAATAAACTTAAATATCAATGTAGAGGAGTTCTCCATGGATATTGATCATGCCATCCCTGCGGGATTAGTAATAAATGAATTGATCACCAATTCTATAAAATATGCATTTCCGGAGGGAAGAAAAGGAATGATATATATATCTTCCAGATTAATAAATAAAGAACAGGTAGAAATTGTGATAGGTGATAATGGCATTGGCATTCCACAAGATCTCGATTTCAGGAATACCAGGACACTGGGATTGCATCTTGTCACAACGCTTGTAGAAAATCAACTTCATGGAAAGATCGATCTGAATAAAAATAAAGGGACAGAATTTGCAATTCAATTTGGAGGTATAAAATGAACAGGTCAGCAGCACAAATACTTGTTGTCGAAGACGAGATCATCATAGCCGAAGACCTTCAAATAAAATTGATACGTATGGGATATTCTGTTCCCGTACTGGTATCATCCGGGGAAGATGCTATTAAGAAAGTAAAAGAATATAATCCGGATCTGATCCTCATGGATATTGTCATACATGGAAATATGGATGGGATCGAAACCGTAGAAAAAATACATTCAATGTTTGATATTCCAGTCATATATCTCACTGCTTATGCTGATGAAAACACCCTGGAGCGCGCCAGGATCACTGAGCCATTCGGATATCTCCTGAAGCCATTCAAAGAAAGGGAATTATTGATAACTATAGAAATGGCTCTTTATAAAGCAAAAATGGAGAAAAAATTAAGAGAGAATGAAAAGAGACTCCGGGAGAAAGAACAATGGCTTACTGCCGCTATAAGAAGCATCGGTGATGGCGTGATAGCCACAGATAAAAATGGTAATATAAAGATCATGAATCCTCTTGCAGAAGCTTTGACCGGATGGAAATTCCATGAAGCATCAGGAAAAACCCTGTCAACCGTATTCAATATAAAAAGTGGGAATAAAACAGATGCGAATGACCCTGTGGAAAAAGTTATCCGTGAAGGCAGTTTTTATGGCCTTTCAGACCAGACGATTTTGATCACTAAAGATAAAATTGAAATACCTATTGATATAATCGGTTCTACCATACTTGATGACAGGAACGAGATCATAGGTGTTGTACTGGTATTCTATGATATCATAGAGCGCAAACAGCTTGAAGAAAAACTGAAAAAAGCCTGAAAATCTTCCAGTCCATTTTGTTAATTTTTTCTTACTTTGAAAACATATATCAGGAGAATAAGAATAATTCCAATCCCGATAATATTCTTTTTCCCGTTGTTCGATGCGGAAAAGGGTTGTGATGCATTCTCATTCTTCTCAAGAGAAGTAATATTAACCGTTATCACAGGTTTTTCTGCAAAAAATGATGCGTTTTTTTCCAGATGCAGTGTTAGTTCCCCCCTATCCTGTGATATCCTTTTGAAAAATCCGGTTATTTCCTGATGAGAGCCTGTATTTATAGAAGAATTATTCATGCCTGAAACTTCTTTCACATCGATCCCTGCCGGCAAAACCAGTGTTACAGGTGAATCCGGCTCGCCAAGGAACCAGATGCTACTGGCATTAAAAATACTTTCATTTAGCCTGTAAGTGACGTTGAACCTGTTAATTATCGTATCTGTATTATTAATTCTTCCAAGCGTGGCCTGTGATAATGATGAATCAATATCGATCAGTTCTATCCCTGAAGTTTCGTTATTTATCCTTATGTCAGGTTCTTTTTCTATGGAGCTTTTAAGTGTATTTCGAATTTCTTTATCAGCCTTGAGGAGTTCCCATAGATTGACAAAACTATCGTTATTCCCAAGACCTGAATCAATGCTGATTTTATAGTTAATCGAATCAGAACCTGAAAAACTCTGGGTGTAACTCCAGGTTATATTATATTCATTTATTGTTATATTATTTATCCACTGTGTTTGCGCTGTTGCTATATCGATCATCGAAAAAATAAGAAAAAAGGATAGGAGGATTTTCGATCTCTTCATCTCGTAATGACCTCACATCCGTCTTTTGTTATGATAACGGTATGCTCGGCCTGGGAGATAAGGGCTCCCGGAACTTCCTTGAGTATGGGGTATGGCCTGATGATATTGGCCTTGACAAGAGCGAGCATCGCAAAATCAATACGTTCGCCAAGCCACCTTTTTGCAAATGGAAGGGTCCTGTATTTTTCAATTTCCGCCATTAATTTTCTTGCAGAAGGTAGCCTTACAGGTCTTTCGGAAACAATGTGATATATCTCGGCGCTCCCTGCATCGTGTATCTTTCCCGAGCCATTTGTGGCAAAAGGTTCTATCGCGATTATGTCGCCTTCTTCAAGTATTACGCCACCCGGCATTCTCTTATTAGGGATAGCCGGAGGAGCATGCTGGATATACTGGGCAAGCCCATGTCCTGTGAGGTTGACTATAGGTTTATAGCCATACGAAGTTATGGCATCTTCGATCACGCCACCAATGTCTGTAGTATTAACGCCGGCATGAATGAACTTTATCGCATCTTCAAGAGCAGCCTGTGCGGCCTTGACGAGCTCCGGATTGCCAGAAAGGTCAACTGTTATTGCTGTATCGGCGATATATCCGTCTATATGCACACCGATATCAAGTTTAACGATATCCTTTCCAAAGACGGCTTTGTCATTAAGGGATGGGGTAGAGTGGGCAGCCTCGTCATTTCGTGATATATTCACAGGAAACGCAGGTTCGCCTCCCTTCTCCCGGATAAGGTTTTCTGCGAATTCTGCAACCATCAGGAGACTTGCTCCCTCAGTTACTTTTTCTGCCGCCTGTGCCCGGACCTCGGACAGTATCTTTCCTGCTTTTCTGTATTTCTCGATTATTTCATCAGTTTCGGTCATTTTAACACCAGATTCTTTTCAAACATAGTTAAATTCTTGCATCCGTTCCTGGTAACAACAACAACATCTTCAAGACGAACGCCTCCAATGCTCCTATAGTATAATCCTGGTTCAACTGTTACCACGCATCCGGCTTTTAATTCTTTTCCGCTTTCGCTGAGGCTTGGTCCTTCATGGATGTCAAGTCCGACCCCTTGCCCGGTTGAATGGATAAAACCTTCTGTGAACTCTTTTGTCTTGCCCCTGCTTGTTTCGTATCCCTGTCCTTCCAGCACATCACACACGATATTATGGATCTGTGCGCCTGTGACTCCGGCTTTGATCTTATTGATCGCAGCAGATTGGGAATCAAGCACGGTCCGATACATTTCCTTAAGCTCAACCGTTGGGGTACCATGCAGTACGGTTCTTGTCATGTCCGAATAATACCTTTCTTTTTTTGAGCGTGGCACCATGTCTATGACAATGGGTTCGTCTGTAAGAAGAGCTCCTTCTCCTTTCCAGTGAGGGTCAGCGCTGCCCCGTCCGCATGCTATAATAATATCCGGCGCTTCACAACCGGATGACAGGAGGGATCTTTCAATAATAGCTCTTACATCCTCAGTTTTCAATGGCGCATTTTCATTCCAGAGAACACCTCCCCGGTCTGAGGCGTTTTTTATTGCCGCTATGCCTTCTCCCAGCGCTTTTTCACCTGCTTTCTGGGCATACTGGATCGCACTGATCTCTTTTTTGCTTTTTATTTCGCGCATTTCCCGCAGAGGGCTTTTAATCGGGATTATCCCAATACCCGCCATTCGAAGGCCATCGGCAAGCTGCACCGGAAAATTATATGGCACTGCAATACGATTCAAATTAAGGGAATGCAGGAATTCCGCTATCATTTCGCAATATGCAGCATCAACATCCTTGTTTTTACGGATCTTTTCCATAATGTTAAATCTGGATGTTGGGATCACTTCATTGACTTTTGATTCTTTAGCGGCTCTTCCGAGTTCCATATCTGAAATAAGGATCTTATCTTCCCCGGAATTCAGGTAAATAAATGAATCATGAGCAAGGAACCCGCTTGCATAATACATATCTGCGTTATATTCGCTTTCACTCATCATCAGGAATGCTTCGGCATCGGGTAGATTCAGTTTCATCTGGTTACATGAGGTAAATTATTGTACATATTACTATGTATTTTTAAGCATTCTATCACTATTTTCAATCTGTAAGGCTAATTTTAACATAGATCATACCAGATTATCCTCCGATTGAGCATATGTTTCAATCCCTCTAAGGGCTGATTTTAACCCGAAACAAAAGAACCTCACTCTATAGTAGCCCTCTATAGTAGCCTGCCAATATATTTTAAAAATAATGCAAAATCATTTCTTTTATTCTTTGATGTCATTTACTTCTTTCCTCCGCGCTTAATTTCATTATTCATCATACGATCTCTATTCCTTCCTTCAGCGCCTGGCTTACAATGCTGGCCTGCTTCCTGAGGTTATTGAATTCTTTTGGAGTATAGCACAAAAAATCAACCGGATACCCCAGGTGCCAATCCATATAGAACGGCACAGGTCTTTTCAATGCGCTTTTCCCTTCGAATTCTTTGCTAACCAGAATTAAGTCAATATCGCTATCCTCCTGCTCTTCTCCCCGTGCAAAAGATCCAAAAAGGATTGCCTTCTCAACTGTATGTTTTTTTATGAAATTTCTGAGTTTTCCTACAATTTCAATTCTTTCTTTGTCCATTCCAGTATTTCCATTGGAGATTTTTCGTTCTCTTTGGTTTTCCACCGCTTTTCTCCGCCTTCATAGCTTCTTTAAAGAACCTCCATCTTTATAAAGATAATTATAGCGAAGTGAAACTATTCGTCTTTTCGATTGGGTTGACTTTCTACATCCACACACCCGAACCCCATCGCGTTCTTTTCTCCTAAACCTGCATCATAAGCGAACTTCAATAGCTCAGGGCTTGCCTGGATTCGCAGACTCATGAGATTGCATCGCCTGTGGCCTTGCGATATTTTGATGCGCTTTGGCTTGATGTCCGCGGTTTCAATTACCTCGAAATGATCAACAGGTGCTTTGCCATAAAATTCGCTGAAACGTTCAGCCAGGTTTCTGTGGATGTTCTCGTAGAACTTCGGCTCAGTAGGATAAAGATCTATCTCCCGCAGGACTTCATTCTCCTTTCTCATGGTCTTAACATATATAGGCGAAAGGGTCTTGAACCAGCATTCATCACCAAAAATGCGCTCTTCCAGTATCTCAATGCGCTCAATCGCAAGATCGACCTTTCCATTGGGGCCATCCAAATAAAAGCCAGGTTCCTGGAGAAGACCTTCTGCGAAACTTTTTATAAATCTATAATCAGGTGAAGATAAAATAAAAAAAGCACTCTCAAAACTCAGACCTGATTTGCCGGGTTTTCCATTAATCATCATGAGATTTGAAAAAGTGTAGAATTTGAATCCCTGGTGAGCATGGGTCTCATTAGCCAGTTTGATGTCCGCATTTGCAAGTTTAAAATATAACATAGAAGCTAAACCGTATTGATAATCGAAATTAACAGGGAAGTTTGAAAGATTTCTCACTGTTATTTTGCTTCTCAGTTTATAGTCTCCTTTTTATTATCTTTAGAATTCTTCACAGTATAAAACCTGGGTACAGGGAACTGAAAGGGTACAAACCCGAAAAGCAGACAAAAAACTATTTAAGTACCGAAAATCAATCAACAAATGTTCGTGAAATCACGAACAATATCTTTGAGGAAAAATAAACAAATAGAAATAAATACAAGGACAAATAAAGATTTTCAGGGTAGACTGGAAAAAACAAAAAGCCTCCCTGACATCTTTGAAGTTGTAAAAGCTGCCGTATGGGAATGCCAGAGAAAGAGCCGTGGAGGTTTGATGCTTGGGCTTGCCAACCTCGGGAACCATCCGCAGGGATTTTTCGGGGCATTCTATCCTGTGGGTTCAAATGTTATTGTGATGAATAAAATACCTCTTGAGAGAATTAAAGAGACGAGAAAAGAGCTTTACAAACCTTACGTTTTCCATGTTCTCCTGCATGAATACCTGCACACTCTGGGATACATGAGCGAAAGCGGAGTAAGGCAGATGGCGCTTGAAATCACAAAAGATGCATTCGGGGAAGAGCATCTCGCGACCATGATAGCTGCCAACACAGCTCACTTTTTCGGTAATCTTGTATATCCTGATGCAACCTGGGGGCCCGATGAAATGAAAATGGAGCTTGTATGTGGTTTTGACAGGGAAAGTGCGAACTATATCGGTTAAAAAGTTATCTTAGGAAACTATTTATTGTTTTGTTTGAAATAGAATCAAAGAGCGCACAGAGGACACAGAGGATTTTTTTCGGCCCGGCGCACCTGCGTCCTCTGTGGTTCATCATCCTTACTTTATTATTTATATATTGATAACCAAATCTCAACTTTTAGATGAATTTTTCTTATATTATAAAAAATTCAAAAGAATAATCATTCGCCCACTCTTCTTACAACAACCGAACCATCCCTCATCCTGACCAGCCGTTCCTTCGCAATCCCATATTTATGATAGCTCATAGCCTCAACATGACCGATGCCAAGGTGTTTCCTTATTATATTTGCATCTTCCTGAGACATCTCAAGTTCTTCTACCGGATTTGAGACTTTGACCTTATTTCTCGACAGGATCACTCCATCCTTCATATTGGCCCCGGCATATCCTTTCGCATCTTTAAAAATGATCGTGCCCTTTTTCATGTATGCGCCGGCAAATTCGCCGGTTGTTCCTTCAACCACTATAAGACCGCCATCGAGATGTGCTCCTGTATTCATTCCAGAATCCCCTGTTACATGGATCGTGCCTTTTTGCATCAACAGGCCGCATCCATTGTATACATCTCCTTTCACTGTAACGATGGCATCGCGTTCACATCTTGCAGCTATTGTTCCACGCCTGATACCATCATTAAGAATCAATTGATTTCTTTTCGCATCGTAATTATTATTGATGAGAACATCTTTCCCCATTCCCTGGCGCAGGATATCTGTTATCGACCGGAATTTTCGATAGCCTGCTTCATCTGATACGACTTCTACCACATTTCCGAAGGGCTCATCGAGATTGCCTTTAACATAAATAGTACCGGCTGCCATTCCCATCCCCATTTCAGATGAAACGTCACCCTCTATGAATAACTTTCCCGCTTTTTCAACATCTCCTGTTCCCCCGAAATGCTTCAAGTTGACTCCCATGCTATAAGCCAGCCCCTTCCCCACATTTCCTGATATATGAACTTCATTTGCTTTCTTTAACTCATTCACAAGATCAGAAAAAGTATACTTCGTGCCAACCTGTGAAGGGATAACGCTATCGGGATGGATCTTATTGTTCTGCCAAGTGAAATTGTAGGTGTAATCACACAGGTTGCCAATTCTGTCTTTTAAAGTCAGGAACATATAGTTTTCCTCATAACGGCACCCGTATCCTTGAAAATCCGCGCGATCCGTGTTCTAAATCGTGATACTCTTGCCTTTTCGTACGATCTAACAGGTATGGACGAGCTTTGCGTTTTTAGCATACTTTGCTGTGCCATTATACAAGTTTCTTCGGGTCCATGACGCATGTGAGCACTGCGGTAACTTTGACGCGTCCTTCAAGAGATTCATCTACCTTCGCGCCCCAGACAATTCTTCCCGTATTGGGCGCTTTCTGAAGGATCAGTTCGCCAGCCTGCGTTACCTCGCCAAGGGTCATGTCCTCTCCTCCTGTGACGTGGATCAACACACCATAAGCGCCGGAAATATCAGATACATCAAGAAGCGGTGATGCAAGAGCCTGATCAACAGCTTTCTGTATCCGGTTCTCACCCTCTCCTTCTCCCAGTCCAATAGACGAAATTCCACCGCGCTCCATGACACTTCGAAGATCAGAATAATCAAGATTCACAAGACTTGCCTGTGTTATGGTTTCGGAGAGATTCTTTATGAATGCTCCCACGAATTCATTTGCGATCGCAAAACCTTCACGCAGCGGTAATGTCCCGGCTATGGCTCTCAATCTTGAATTGTCAATGACAACCAGTGAATCGCATCTTTCAGCCAGGACTTTTATGCCAGTTATCGCTTTCCTGCGTCTTGATAATTCATAACCAAAAGGCAGCATCACACATCCTATTGTAAGGATGCCTTCTTCCCGTGTCGCCTCTGCTACAACCGGAGCTGCCCCTGTGCCCGAGCCGCCCCCCATTCCGGCTATTACGAATATCAGGTTTGAACCGGTAAGTTCCTTTTTTATTTCATTTATACTCTGTCTTGCCGCCTCGGTACCCCTTTCTGCATAACCCCCGCATCCTTTTCCCTGGTATAATTCCTCCCCCATCAATATCTTCACATCAGCTTTTATACTCATCAAATGCGTGGCATCAGTATCAGCCGCTATGATCTTGCTTCCCACAATTTCCTTATTAGCTATCCATGAAACTATATTGCATCCTGCCCCGCCAAGACCGATTATCGCTACCGCTGGTTTCGCTGCTTTTGCAAGCTCTGATATTCTTGATTCAAGTGTCATTTAATTCCATCCTTTAAGTCTTAATGCCCTTTTTTTCTCTTATATCTATTTATTAAGATATATAATTAACCAATAACAACGAATAAGTCAGGGATAAGATATATAACCCTTATCCAATAAGAATACAAAAAAATGAGTACAATCAAAATCGACCCGAATGTCAAATATCTTGAAGGCACACAGCGCGTTTTTGATCCTGAGACCACGCTGGCTAATACCACAAAGCTTCTCCCGAAAATAGGCGTCACCCGGATCGCAAATATCACGGACCTTGACCGCGTCGGGATACCTGTTTTCTCGGCAATAAGACCAAGCGCAGCGGCTGGTGCAATATCCATTTACTCAGGAAAAGGCATAAGTGAAACAAATGCCAGGATATCCGCGATAATGGAAAGCTTTGAGCGCTGCCTTGCAGAACAACCCGAAGTAAGCATCAACCTTCACGGTGTGGATTTGAATACAGAGAGGATCAATGGAACATACGAATCACTCTGCGAAAGCTATCCGACATTATATCCAGATGCGCTTCTTCTGCCGCAGCCTGTCGCTGAGCTTACGGGACTTGAATGGGTCATGGGTCATGACCTTATGAATGAGGTAGAAGTTCTTGTGCCCGCCAATGCTGTTTTCCATCCATATGACCCGCAAAATGGCACCAAGTTGTTCAGGAGCAACACAAATGGTCTTGCTTCGGGAAATACCATTGAGGAAGCAGTTCTTCATGGATTGCTCGAAGTAATAGAAAGGGATGAGCTAAGTATTGCTGAATATACCAGGAATCCGGGGACGGAAATAGTGTTGACTGAAAGCGACGGGATGAATTTCAAGCTCAAAAGAAAATTGGAAGAAGCCGGGATCCTGGTTAAAATCTGGCTGCTTGATTCTGATATAGAAATCCCGACCGTGGTTGTGGCGCTTGACGATACAGTCCTTAAAGACCCTGCTCTTCTTGTTATGGGCGCCGGGGCGCACCTGGATCCTGAAATAGCGGTCTCAAGGGCGATCACCGAAGCAGCGCAGAGCCGCGTTGTCCAGATACATGGCGCGCGCGAAGATACTGACAGGGAACAGGTAGTGCGGACTTTCGGATACGACCACATGAAAAGAATGAATAGCTACTGGTATCAAGACCTGGAAAAAGTCCATATGGATGAATTGGCGGACAATTCAAGTGATACCCCTGCCGCCAATATAAATACCGTTTTGGAGCAACTTGATGATATTGCTGATGGCGCGATAATCGCTGATCTTTCAAGAGGGGTCGATATACCGGTAATCCGGGCGATCATTCCTGCCTTTGAATTATATACTCTTGACCGCGAGAGAAAAGGGGAGCGCATCAGGAAAAGTAAAAAACGAGTGGCAAAATGAAGCCCGTGGTTTACACTGGTACGAGCATCAGCCATATCGACGCAAAAAAGATACTGGATGCAGACTACCGCCCACCTGTGAGGCGTGGCGATCTAAGAAGGCTTCTTAAAGATACACCTGAAATAATTGGTATCATCGATGGTGTTTTTTTTGATAGCACTGCAGTCGCCCATCGCGAAATAATCGAACTGCTAAAAAGCGGTGTGATCGTTGTGGGTGGCGCCAGTATGGGAGCGCTTCGCGCTTCTGAGCTTGATACATATGGTATGATCGGAGTGGGCAGGATTTACGAAATGTACAGAAGCGGAACAATTGAATCTGATGATGAGGTCGCTGTGACCTTTGACGGCGAAACGAATGAAGCGCTCTCGCTTCCGCTTGTGAATATCAGGGAAACAGTGAATGCCGCACGTATTGCAGGGATATTACGTGAAGAGCAGGCAAAGGCTTTTATTGAGATAACCCGAAAAATATTCTATCCTGAAAGGAACTATCACAATATCATCGCTGAATGTGAAAAAAAGGGTATTTTTAAAGTCGCTGAAACAAAAAACCTGATGGCTTTTTTTAAAGAGAAACAGGTGGATGTGAAACGGCAGGATGCTATTCTTGTACTTGAAAAGATAAAAGAATTGAGCCTTGAACATGAAATATGATGTCATTGTTGTGGGCGCGGGACCCGCTGGGGCAATGGCTGCAAAATATGCAGCCCAGAACGGGGTAAAAACGCTCCTGATAGAAGAACATGCAAGCATCGGCTCACCTGTCCAGTGTACGGGTCTTATAAGCACAAAAGCGCTCCATGAATGTGAAGTCGGTGAAGAGATTTTCGTACTTTCAAAAATAAGAGGGGCGTTTGTATATTCACCATGCGGGGAAGAAGTATGTGTTCGGGGAAAAGAGATAAAAGCATTTGTTATAGATCGGAAAATTTTTGACAGGGCGCTTGTTGAAAACGCAGTTGATAAAGGAGCGGATGTTCTCATCAGAACGCGGTTTACGGGTCTGGGTGCCGGCAAAATATCCGTAATATCCAGTGGCGAGAAAAAAGAAATAGAAGGGGATATAATCATAGGGGCAGACGGCATTCAAAGCAGTGTGGGAAGGGCTGCAGCTCTTCCAGGATGCCAAAAGTTCTTATCCGGCATCCAGTTCGAGGCACCTTATATCCCGAAAGACCCTGAATATGTCGAGATATTCACAGGAAATGAAATAGCGCCGGGATTTTTCGGCTGGGCTGTGCCTTTTGGCGGTCTGGCGCGCATCGGTCTTGCTAAGAATCCGGGATCATTTGCTCGATATTACCTTGAAAAACTATTGAAGCATCCAATAGTTTCTTCAAGATACAGAGGCGGGCGCACAGAACATGTAGTCGGAGGAATTCCTCTTGGTCCGCCGCGAAAAACCGCAACTGACAGGGTTCTGATTGTGGGGGATGCGGCCGGGCAGGTCAAGCCTACTTCGGGGGGCGGCGTATATATGGGCGCCGTGTGCGCAAAGATCGCGGGAGAAGTTGCGGCAAGAGCATCCAGAAGGGAATGCGGTCTTTCTGAATATGAAAAAAGATGGCGAAACACAGTTGGAAGGGAGCTTGAGATCGGGATGCGGATACATAAGAGTGTTGGAAAGCTGAACGATGAGAACTTAAATGAATTTGTGGCGTTCCTCAATAAGCCGGAATTCAGGGATCTGATGACTGAATACGGGGATATGGATCATCCTTCAGCTTTTATGCAAAAATTGATATTGTCTGGAAATAAGATGCAGCTTATCAAATTATTTGGGGTTGCTTTCAAAACGTTATTTTGATCGAGGATCATTTCAGATTTCCAGGATGCTAACGAAAAGGGTTAAGTATATTTGTGTTTATTCAGAAGCAATCCTACCTTAACTCAGTGGCTAGAGTGCGCGGCTGTAGTTTGGATAATGTGCAAAGCACATAATAACGCGCAGGCACCGCGAAGTCCCCGGTTCGAGTCCGGGAGGTGGGATGTTTTTTTTAATAAGCGTCAGGTTATTAAATTATAAAAGGGCTGTTCTGGATTCTGTCGCCTTAAAAGCTCGCAGATGTTGGGCCAGGTAAAAGTAAATTGTGCTCTGTGAAGGTCTGGCAATCCGGGAGCCATATTCGAATGTAGTGTTACACCGAATAATCTTTCTTGAATTTCGATATCTGCTCACTGTTTCCAATAATTGCAAGCGTCATGCCTTCCCTTAATATAATTGATGGATCAATATCGGTCATTGTCTTCCCGTTCTCTTCTATCCCTATTATGGTGCATCCTATCCTTGATCGGATACCCGCATCCGCGATGCTTTTTCCGGCAAGTTGAGAATCCTTCGTTATCCTGTGCTTTCCGATTTCTAATCCCTCAAGCATTAAAATACTGTCCTGCTGGTGACCTGTGGCAATATGCGCAAGCATCTGCCCTGCTACAATGGATAGCGAAGCAACATAATCAGCCCCAGCCCTGTATATTTTATCAATTGACTTCGTCGTATTTGCCCTTGCAATTATTATACAGTGTGGATTTATGTTCCTTGCAATAAGTGTTGCAAAAATAATATCATCATCATTGTTCAGGACTATAATTACCGTGGATGCTTCCCTGAGTCCTGCTCGTATCAGGATTTCTTCATCAGTTCCATTCCCGACAAAATAATCAAATCCCCTGTCCTTCAATTTTGTTTCGTTCATATCAATAACAACAAAATGAGCGTGCGCTTTTTCAAGAGCAGATGCAATACTACGCCCCACATCCCCATATCCGATGAGAATATATTTCTTCTCCATATTTCACCTTGTCATTTTTTTCAATGCCTCAAGCTGTTTCTCAGTTCCAACAGCAAGCAGCACAGAGCTTTCTTTTATAATATCATCAGGTCCTGGATTCAATGACAACCTGCCTCCGGTCCAGAGCCCAACGATATTCGCGCCGGTTCCTTTTCGGATATCTGTATCCTTCAGTTTCATTGATATTAGTGAGCTGCCGGGATATATCGGAAATTCGACAATATTCAGGTTTTCAAAGAAACGCGTTGCTCCAGCAAGATGGTCTGTAAGCGGATCGATAGCTTTTCTTCCGATATAAGTGCCGAACAATGTTTTTGGCGATATTACCTGGCGGCGCCAGCATATTTGAGATATCCTTCTTTTGCAATATCCTCGACAAGAGATATTACTTTGATATTGCACAGTTCCTTCGCTGTCAGGATGATGCTGGCATTTTTTTCATCATTCTGGTTCGCGATCAATATGCGAGCAGAGCAGATATTGGAATTCAAAAGAACATTTTCATCCGATGCTTCTCCATGAACGCACATAATTTTTCGTGCGATCAAATGATTGATAGTATTTTCGTTCTCATCAATGACAACGAAAGGTATCCTGTCTTCATCAAGTTCTACAATGAGCGTCTCTACGAGCTGGTTATAACCGCATATTATTATGTGGTTCTTAAAATCAACAGATACTTTTGAAGGAAGCTCCCTTCTTAGTGTTTTTTCAAGCTGGGGAGTCACTACGAGCGGAAAAAGGTAGCCGAAGATCATTACTACGCCCGAAAGGATCACAATGACAGTGAATAATTGGCCAATGGGTGATTGAAAGATAATTTCCCCATAACCCACAGTTGTCATGCTTACGATCACCCAGTAGATCGCGGTTATGAATGAGTAATCTTTGCGTTCATAGGTGTGCATGAGGTAGATAAAAATGAGGCTGTAGATCAATACAAGGATAGCAGCAATGGAAACATAAATAATAAGGGATTTGCTTATTTTAAGTTTAAACATCCGTACTATTATTGTTTTGGGGAGTTAATAATATTAATGGCGGGTGATATAATGCACTTTTGAGCCATTTTTTTATCTCAACTCCTCCAGCCCTCCATTATCCCCTCACAAATTCCGACACGGTTCAGCTACCGATATGCTTTTGAGAGGAGACCAAGACCCTATTATCAAGAAAAAACGGGATGGACAGCAGACAGCAGGATGATAGCGAGGTATCAGCATATTGTTGATGATGACGTAATTAATGCCGAATCTGAAAAGAAAAATGGGAAAGATGTTTAAACAGACCATTTAGCAATATTAAACAAGCTGAATCCTAAGACCGCTGATGCAAGTATGCAGTTATCGAAGGTATCAGAGGAAAACATCGAAATCAAAAAACAAATGGATTCCATGACCAAGTATGTTTAATAAAGATGTCATTGAAGCTATGATTAATGCAAAAGTTAAAGAAATGATGAAAAAACCTGAAAATAACATTTAATTTTTTTTATGAGTTTCAATTTATGTCAGAAAATGTTGGTTGCGTTTTGTATCATACCAAACAGTTTAATGTAGAAAGGGTAGTAATGGGATAATCAAAATGCATACGTAGAAGGATTTTTCATGAAAGGGAGAAGATATAATGAATAAAATACTACTATTAGCAGTAGTGCTAGTTGTCTTGTGGAGTGTGCCAGCATATGGCGCGGAAATTGCAGAATTCAATGATATGAAAATAAATTCTCTGGGTCAAACTTATAATATATATTTTCCAGGACATATCGAAATCAATAGTACTGTGATAGGTCCTTTCAATTATTATGATGAATATATCCTGCATGTGACCTCAAATACAACTGTCACAGCAGAAATCGGGTGCAAAGACAATGCTTATTACCCAATTTCGATTAGATTGGGAGATAGAAATAGATATTTGGTATTTGTTTAGCTCAGACATAATTCCTGTCTGAGTATCTTTTCAAGCTCCACGAATCCATTTTTATCCTGCAACCTGCAAGTAGCCATCAAGGATGCAATATACTGATAATTCTCAGCTCC
>Ga0172375_10000629_pt1 | contig 56357 bp, 48 predicted proteins | sample LakKiv1m_FD_114537 | JGI IMG/M metagenome (GOLD analysis project Ga0172375, IMG submission 114537) | Freshwater microbial communities from Kabuno Bay, South-Kivu, Congo - kab_092012_11.1m | ecosystem: Environmental > Aquatic > Freshwater > Lake | place: Democratic Republic of the Congo...
CAGATGCACATGACGAACGTCGACTACCTCGGGAGTTCCGTGTACGAGCCGGCCATCTTCGATGTCTACTGGACGCTCCAGGACGTCGAGTACTGGCAGGCGCTGGTCGATGCGGCCGGCGAGGACGCATGGGAATACTACTACGTCGATTCGCTCGTCTGGTGCTATCGCGACGCGCTTGAGGAACTCCGTTCCGCCGAGATCCAGCTGGATCAGGTACAGTCGGACATGGTCGGACTCCTCGATCTGACCCCGGCGGGACTCGCGGGTTACGCGCAGACCGTCTCCGCCTACCTCGGCATCGTCTTCGACACGATCGACGAAACCGAAGCGCAAGCCCTTGCCGACTTCCTCTACAGCTTCACGGCAGCCCACGTGGCCGCTTCCGGCCTCTACACCGAAGAAGAGCAGATCGCCCTCATGGCCGAAATCGACGGCGTCTTCGAGTACTACGTCGACAGTGTCCTGTATGCTCCCGAGATGCTCTCGACGTTCCTGGCCAACCTTACGGAGGAAGAAATCGCTGTGATCCTGAATTCGATCGCCGTCATCAACGCGCTCGACGGCATCGATCCGGATCTTGACAACATGGTCCGCGCCGTCGCGATCGCCGACCTCATCCTCGCCGTCGCCGGCGACGGCAATCTCGATGTCGCCTTCCTGATCGACATGGTGGTCTACGGCTACTTCGACGGTACGTATCATTTCCACTATGAGGGCGAAATCGTCATCGTCGACCGCGCCACCCTGATCGCGTCGCTCGTCGGCCAGATCCTCGTGCAGGCCGACGTCATCGACGGCTACGACCCGTATCTCCTCACGGAGGAAGAGCGCGGTGAGATCAACGAGTTCCACCTCCTCGTCGAAGAACTGATGCCGTACCTCGAGTACGGTCCGGAATACGATCCCATCGCCTGAATCATCGCTTCTCCATCCGGAGCCGGCGCAACTTGCCGGCTCCTTTCTTTTTTCCAAGCCGATGTGATATAATGAAAGACGGGTGAATCGACCGTGCAGATCACGTCCCTCCACAACGAAAAGATTGCCGACCTGCTGAGGCTGGATCGGAAGAAGGTCCGCGACGAGACGGGCCGCTTCGTCGTCGAAGGACCGCATCTCGTCGGCGAAGCCGTCGCGTCGGGACTCTGCGAGACGGTCTTAGCGACCGAAGCTCCGGACTTTCCGGGAATCGAGACGGTCCTTGTCTCCGCATCCGTGATGGCAAAGATCTCCGCGACCTTCGCGCCGCAGGGCATCCTCGCCGTCGTCCGCAAGCCCGCCGCGCGTCCGGTCGCGGACCGCATCCTCCTGCTCGACGGGATCCAGGATCCCGGAAACCTGGGAACGCTGCTTCGCAGCGCGCTCGCGTTCGGCTTCGGAACCGTCGTCGCCGACGGATGCGTCGACTATTACAACCAGAAAACCCTTCGCGCGACCCAAGGAGCGATTTTCCGGCTCAACCTGATGGAAGCCCCGCTGGAGGCGTTCCTCGCCCAGAACGCCGATGTCGCCGTCTACGGCACCGATCCCCACGACGGCATCCCGCTCGACTCGTTCATCCCCGACCCGGGCCGTTTCGCCCTCCTCTTCGGCAACGAAGGCGCGGGCGTTCGTCCCGAACTGCTGGCCAAGGCCAGGCGCAACGTCCGTGTCGAAACCGCGGACGTCGAGAGCCTCAACGTCGGCGTCGCGGGCGCGATCGTGATGCATCGCCTGCGCGCCAGAGAATAAGGAGGAACCCATGGACTTCAAGATCGAGAACAACCGCGTTTTTTCCCTCTCCCCCGAAGGCAAGCTGCTGGCCGAGCTCACCTTCCCGGCGCGCGACGACAAGCGTGTCAACGTCGACCACGTGTTCGTAGACGAATCGCTCCGCGGACAAGGCATCGCCTCGCATCTGATGGATCTCGTCTGCGCCTACGTGCAGGAACACCGACTCATGATCGTCGCGAAATGCCCTTACGCGATCGAGTGGTTCAAGAAACATCCCGAACGACAGGACGTCGTCATCAACGTCAAGACGCAAAAGCCGTCCGACCTTTGAAAATGCGGCCTTTTCCGCTTGCGTTCCATCCCTTTTCGTGCTATAGTATTCATGCATAAAGCAGAGAGAGGGTCGGACCCTCTCTCTTTCAATTAAAACACCCCGGAGGAACCCATGGACCTGACGACGCTCAAGGCGGCGATCCAGCCCGCCCTCGACCAGATCGGATACGAACTCTACGACGTCGAGCTGACGAAGGAACGAAAGACCCTCGTGCTTCGGATCACGATCGAAAAGAAGGACGGCATCGACATCGACGACTGCGTCGCCGCGACGGACGTCCTCAATCCCCTGCTCGACGCGCTCGATCCGATCGCCGGCGACTACAGCCTCGAGGTCACCTCGCCGGGCGCGGAGCGGAAACTCCGCAACTTCGCCGAGATCGAGGCTTCGGTCGGACGCTTCGTCCACGTCGAAGCCGACGGCGTCAAGCTCGAGGGCGTGCTCGAAAGCGCCCGCGAAGACGGCATCACCCTCAAAGTCGGAAGCAAGCCGACCGTCATTCCGATGGCGGTCATCACCCTGATACGCCACGCGATCAAATTCTAGGAGAGAGATATCATGATCAGCAAAGAATTCTTCAAAGCACTGGACCAGATTGCCATCGAACGCGGACTCGACCGCGCGAAGATCCTCGACGTGTTCGCCAAGGGTCTCCTCAACGCCTACAAGAAGGATTTCGACGGCAACCAGAACGCCGAAGTCGTCTACAACGAAGAAAAGTACGAGATCCAGATCGTCACGACGTCGACCGTCGTCGAAACCGTCGATCCGGAAGCCGAGAAGGGCACCCAGATCACCGTCGAGGAGGCGCAGCTGCTCAAGAAGAACGCGCACGTCGGCGACGTCATCGAACAGCGGATCACGCCGAAGGACTTCGGCCGCATCGCCGCGTCGTCGGCGAAGCAGATCCTCACCCAGGGCTTGAAGCAGCTCGAACGCGAGCACGCCTACGACCTGTTCGTCGAAAAGACCGGCGAAATGGTGATCGCCGAGGTCGTCGCGATCACGGAGGATTTCATCACCCTGAACGTCGGCCACGAGACCGAAACGTCGATCCCTTCGAAGGACTTCCCGCAGAGCGACCTCTCGCTCGGTTCGCAGGTCCGCGTCTACATCACGAAGGTCGAACAGACGACCAAGGGACCGAAGGTCTACGTCTCCCGCACCGACCGCAACCTCGTCAAGCGCCTGATGGAGAACGCCATCCCCGAATTGCAGGAAGGCACGATCGAAATCATGGGACTCGCCCGCGATCCCGGCGACCGCTGCAAGGTCTGCGTGATGTCCAACAATCCGAAGGTCGACCCGGTCGGCGCCTGCCTCGGCCGCGGCGGCGCCCGCATCAAGAGCGTCATCGACGCCCTCGACGGCGAGAAGATCGACGTCTACGCGTGGAACGAAGATCCGCGCATCCTCGTCGCCAACTCGATTTCGCCGGCGAAAGCCGTCGACGTCATCGTCGATCCGAAGGAGAAGACGGCGATCGCAGTCGTCCCCGACGACATGCTTTCGCTCGCCATCGGGAAGAAGGGTCAGAACGCCCGGCTCGCCGTCCAGTCGAGCGGCTGGAAGATCGACATCAAATCGGCGACCGACGCCCAGATCCAGGGGCTCAAGTCCGCCTGAAGCGGAGGATTCCGATGAACAAGCCGAAGAAGATTCCGCTCCGCAAGTGCGTCGTCACGAACGAGCGGTTCGAAAAGAAACAGCTCCTCCGCGTCGTCCGCAGCCCCGAAGGCACCGTCTTCGCCGATGCGACCGGCAAGGCGAACGGCCGCGGCGCGTATCTCAAGAAAGATCCGTCCGTCATCCTTCTGGCGAAGAAGACGAAAGTGCTCGAACGGCATCTCGAAGCCGCGGTACCGGACGAGGTCTACGACGACCTCCTGAAGAAGGCGGCGCAATGAACAAAGCGAAACTGAAGGGGACGCTCGGGCTCGCCCGCCGCGCCGGCAGGCTCCTCGTCGGCGAGGACATGGTCCTCGACGGCCTCAAGAAAGACGCCGTCCTGATCGTCTTCCTCGCCTCCGACGCCGGCCCCAACACGACCAAGCGCGTGACCGACAAGACCGGCTCGCACGGCGTCGCCCTATCCACCGTGCTCACCGGCGAAGACCTCGCCGGCGCCACGGGCATGAAGACGCTCAAAGTCGCCGGGCTCTCCGACCGCGGCTTCCACACCCTGATCCTGAAAGCGCTCAACGAAACGGAACAATCCTGAAAGAGGTGGTATCATGCCAGCACCGAAGAAATTCTACCCCAAGAAAAAACCCCAGCCCGCCAAGAAAAGGGTGTTCGAGGTCCGCAAGTCCAACGTCCCGGTCAAGCAGGAAATCCTCGCCAACACGATCTACTACAAGGAAGGCATGACCGTCCTGGACCTCGCGGAAGCGATGGGCAGGCCGGTTTCGGAAATCATCAAGAAGATGATGTTCATGAAGATCAAGGCTTCCCAGACCCAGAAGCTCGACCGCGAGACCGCCGAACTCGTCACCATGGAATACGGCCTCGAGTTCAAGGACGAACTCAAGACCGACATGACGAAGTTCGAAGAAATCGACATCGTCGACGATCCGGCGACGATGAAGGAACGTCCCCCGGTGGTCACGATCATGGGACACGTCGACCACGGCAAGACGACCCTGCTCGACACGATCCGGCACAGCCGCGTCGTCCAGAGCGAAGCCGGCGGCATCACCCAGCACATCGGCGCCTACCAGGTCGTCCGCAACGGCCGTCCGATCACCTTCATCGATACGCCCGGCCACGCCGCTTTCACGGAGATGCGCGCCCGCGGCGCCAAGGTGACCGACATCGTCGTGCTCGTCGTCGCCGCCGACGACGGCGTCATGCCGCAGACGAAGGAAGCCCTCGACCACGCCCGCGCGGCGAAGTGCTCCATCATCGTCGCGGTGAACAAGATGGACAAGCCGCAGGCGAATCCCGACCGCGTCAAGCAGGAACTGGCCGATCTCGACCTCCTGCCCGACGACTGGGGCGGATCGACCCCGTTCTGCCCGATTTCCGCGCTCCGCGGCACCGGCGTGAACGAACTGCTCGATACGATTCAGCTCGTCGCCGAGATGCTCGAACTGAAAGCCAATCCGAACCGCCTCGCTTCCGGTTCGGTCATCGAAGCCAAGCTCGACAAGGGCAAAGGCCCGGTCGCGACCGTGCTGATCAACGCCGGCACGCTCAAGATCGGCGATCCGCTCGTCGTCGGGTCCACGTTCGGAAAGATCCGCGCGATGGTCGACGACCTCGGCCGCGCCGTCATCGAGGCGAGGCCGTCGATGGCCGTGGAAATCCACGGTCTCAACGACGTGCCGATGGCCGGCGACGCCTTCATGGTCTTCGCCGATGAAAAGCAGGCGAAGGACATCGCCCTCAAGCGCACCGAACGCCAACTGAAAGAAACCCACGGCGTCGCGAAATTCATGAGCCTCGAGGACTTCTTCAAGAAGGCCGAGGGCAACGCGAAAGAACTCCGGCTCATCATCAAGGCCGACACCCAGGGATCGATCGAAGCCTTCAAGGGCGCCGTCGACAAGATCAAGGTCGAAGGCGTGACGATCGACATCGTCCGCGCCGGCGTCGGCGCGATCACCGAAACCGACGTCTCGCTCGCCGAAGCGTCGAAGGCGATCATCATCGGCTTCGACGTCCGCCCGCAGGCCTCCGTCCGCGAAACGGCGAACTCCAAGGGCGTCGAGATCCGCCTCTACGACATCATCTACGAAGCCCTCGACGACATCCAGGCCGCGATGAAGGGCCTGCTCGAACCGGTGTATGAAAAGAAGCTCATCGGCGAAGCCGTCATCCGCGAGACGTTCGTCATCTCGAAAATCGGCACGATCGCCGGCTGCATGGTCTCCGAAGGCTCGATCAAGCGCGATTCGCTCGTCAAGGTCGTCCGCGACGGCGTCGTCATCCACGAAGGCAAGATCGCCTCGCTCAAGCGCTTCAAGGACGACGTCAAGGAAGTCAAGCTCGGCTACGACTGCGGCATCATGATCGAGAATTTCAACGATCTCAAGATCGACGACGTCATCGAAGCGTCGATCATGGAAGAGGTGAAGTGACGTGGCGAAGGTCGACCGGCTGGAAACGCTGGTGATGAGGGAACTCACCTCGATCATCCGCACCGAAGTGAAGGAAGACCTCGGCTTCATCACGATCACCGGCGTCAGGGTCACGAACGAGCTGTCGTTCATGTACGCCTATTACACCATCCTCGGCAAGCCCGAAGAAAAGAAACGCGTCGCCGACGCGCTCGAGCGCGCGAATGGGTTCATCAAGAACCAGATCGCCCTCCGCGTCAAGATGCGCAAGGTGCCCGAACTCGTCTTCCGTTACGACGAAAGCTACGACACGGGCATGAAGATCGACAGCCTGATCCGCAAGATCCAATGAACGAACCCCGGAGCGATCCGGGGTTTTTCATCGTTTCCGCCGCGGTGATGGTATAATGGAAGGGAAAGGGGTGATGCGGATGAACGACGTCCTCGCCGCCAGACTGGCGTCGCTGCCCGAACAGCCGGGCAGCTATCAGATGCGCGACGCTTCCGGCGGGATCATCTACGTCGGGAAGGCGAAGAATCTGCGCAACCGCGTGAAGACCTACTTCGTCGGCAGCCACGACGCCAAGACGACCCGACTCGTCGCCGACATCGCCGATCTCACCTACATCGTCACGAAGACCGAACTCGAGGCGTTCCTCCTCGAACTTTCACTCATCAAGGAGCATCGTCCGAAATACAACATCATGCTGATGGACGACCGCACCTACCCCTACATCGAAATCACCGGCGAGAAGCATCCGCGGGTCGTCATCACCCGCCGGATCGACCGGAAACGCAAGAACGTCTTCGGTCCCTTTCCCGACGCCGGCTCGGCGCGGGAGACGCTCCTCCTCATCCACCGCATCTTTCCGCTCCGCAAATGCGACACGCTGCCGAAGAAAGTCTGTCTCTATTACCATATGGGCCAGTGCCTCGGCCCGTGCGTCCACCCCGTCGCCCCGGAAACCACCGCGGAGATCGTCGCCGACATCGTCAAGTTCCTGAACGGAAACGATCAGGACCTCCTCCGCGACCTGCGGCGCAGGATGGCGGATCACGCCGAAAAGACGGAATACGAACGGGCGAAGGAGTACAAGGACCTGATCGCCGCCGTGATGAAGACGACCGAACGCCAGCAGGTGATGTTCTCCGATTTCTCGGACCGCGACGCGGTCGCCTTCGCCTCCGACGACGCCCACCTCGCGGTGACCGTCATTTTCATGCGGAAGGGCCGCATCGTGATGACCGACAGCGACATCGTCGACTACTTCGAAAGCCCCGAAGAGGCCTTCCTCGACTTCGTCGCGCGCTTCTACGCGAAACATCCCGTTCCCGCCGAAGTTCTCCTGCCGAAGGGAACCGATCTCGACCTGCTCGAATCCGTCCTCGGGAAGGCGGCGAAGATCCCCGCGCGCGGCACGAAGGCGAAACTCGCCCGGATGGCGTCCGACAACGCGCAGATCCATCTCCAGAACAATCTCGACCAGCACATGAAGAAGCTCGCGAAAACGCTCGGCGCCGCCGAAGCGCTCGGCCGCATGCTCGGCATCGTCGCGCCGAAACGGATCGAATGCTTCGACAACTCCCACACCATGGGGACCAATCCGGTTTCGGCGATGGTCGTCTTCACCGACGGCACGCCGGACCGGAAGGCATACCGCAAATTCCAGATCAAGACCGCCGCGAAGGGGGACGACCCCGGCGCGATGAAGGAAATCGTGTACCGCCGCTACCAGAAGATGCTGATGACGGGCGGAGCGGACCGTCCAGATCTCGTCATCATGGACGGCGGCGTCGCGCAGGTTCGAGCCTGCAAGGAGACGCTGGCATCGCTCTATCTCGACCTTCCCGTCATCGGCCTGAAGAAAGACGCCTTCCACAAGACCGACGCGATCATCGGCCTCGACGAATCGGAACTCCCGCTCGACCGCCACGCCCCCCTCTACGTGCTTCTGAACAAGATCCAGGAGGAGGCGCACCGCTTCGCGATCACCTACCACCGGGACAAGCAGACGAAGCAGATCTATGCGTCGATCCTCGACGCGATCCCGAGAATCGGCAAGGCATCGAAGGGAAAACTGCTGGAAAAATACCGCACGATCGAGAACATCCGCAACGCGCCGGACGACGAACTGAAGTCGCTCGGCCTGACGAAGGAAGCGATCGGGAACCTCAAAATCGCGCTGACGGCACGCAAGTGACCGGCAGGCGCGATTTTTTTCACGCTCGCGGCCGAATCGTGGTAAAATGTTCACAGGTGATTTTTTATGTCAAGAACCGTTTTCGGCCGCCTGCACGCGGTCTATGAAGAAGTGCGCGTCCTCACCATCAGGTCGGGCGCGCGCATCGAGTTTTTTTACATGGGCAAAGGGATGTTCTCGTCCTTCACGCAGTATCTCGGCGAGGGCGTCTTCGTCTGGATGACCGTCGCCGACGTTCCCCGGAAGATGCGTGGCGTCCAGGCGACCCTGGTCGAGAAGATCGACAAGGTCATGCTGCCGCACGGATTCACCCCGAAGGTCTTTTTCGACGCCAACCTGATCAAAAGCGGAATCCGCTCGCTCGTCAACGCGCGCAAGACGAAACTGTTCGTCGACTTCGAGATGTCGATGCCGCCGTTCAAGTACAATCCCGATTTCCTTTCCGAACTGATCCAGTGCGGGATGATCCTCTGCGACGACGCCGGCAACGTGCTCGAAGAGCACAACACCTTCATCAAGCCGTTCATGTTCCCGGAGATCACCGACCGCACCCGCAAGTTCCTCAAGATCAACCAGTCGACCCTCAACGCCGGCATCGAGTTTCCCGTATTCCACGATCTGCTCGACCGCATCATCACGCTGCATCGCCCGATGGTCGTCGTCTGGGGCCAGAACGACATCATCGAACTGCGCAAGGCGGCGCTCTACCATCGGCTTCCCGACATCACGCGGAAAGCGCAGTTCGTCGATCTCCTGAAGCTGCACAAGAACTATTTCGGACTCAAGAACGACGTCGGCCTCTTCAACGCCTACAAGCAGTATGCCGGGGTCGATCCCGAGAAGCAGGCGCACGACGCCCTCGAGGACGCGACGGTCACGAAAATCGTGTTCGACGCGTTCAAGAAGGTCTGCAACGGCGATTCCGACATCGTCTTCACGAACCCCGCTCCGGCTCCTGCCAGGGAACCGGCCGCGGAACCCCTCAAGGATCCGCAGGCGAAGGCCCCGACACCCGTCGCGGAGGCCGCATGATGAGACAGAAGAACGGGAAGGTCCCGCTGATTTCGCAGATCGCGTACGGCATCGGCGACTCCAGTTTCACCTTCGGCACCGCCGTCACCGGATTCTACCTGCTCATCTTCCTCACGAACGTCGTCGGCCTGCGCGGCTGGATGGCGTCCGCGATCGTCTTCATCGGCTTCGTGTGGGACGCCGTGACCGACCCGATCGTCGGCCACATGTCCGACCAGATGAAGTCGAAGTTCGGCCGCCGCCGCGCGCTCATGCTGTGGTCCGTCATCCCGCTCGCGCTTTCGTTCTTCGCGATTTTCGGCGTTTCCGCGCTGATCGCCCGCATCCGGCCGGACTGGCTCGGCATCGGCGAGACCGGAATCATGTACCTCAAGGGATTCCTCGTCCTCGTCATCTATCTCGTCTATTACCTGATGTACACTTTCGCCTACATGCCCTACATCGCGCTCATCAACGACATGACGAAGGACTACCGCGAACGCACGAAGCTGACGGGTTACCGGATGATCTTCACGATCGTCGCGACGATCGTCTCGGTCGCCGTTCCCGATCTCATCATCGGCGACGTCTCGATCACCCATTCGGGCGAGAAGTTCATCCTCATCGCGGCGATCTTCGGCGTCCTGATGGTCGTCATCCTGCTCTTCTGCATCTTCGGCACGTTCGAACTGCCGTCCGACCGGCCGGCCCTCAAGAGCCGCTTCAGTTTCCGCAAGTACTTCGCCGACTGCTGGAGAAACGAGGATTTCCGCCGGTCCGCGTTCGCCTTCATGTTTTCGCTCGCGGCGATCTTCGTCGTGCAGGACATCATCCAGTATTACGTCAACTACTGGCTCCGTTCCCCCGAACTCTTCCTCCCGCTCGCGGGCTCCGTGCTCGTCCTCGGATTCCTGTCGGTCCCGCTCTGGGTGGCGATCTGCAACCGGATCGGCAAACGCGTCGGACTCTTCCTGGGCGCGGCCTGCTGGACGGTCGCGCTCGTCGTCCTCGCCTTCCTGCCCCAGCAGCCCTATCGCGAAATCGCCCTCGACTTCCAGAACGAACTTTATGTCGTCCCGCTCACGATGGGTGAGGCCGTCACCGCCTTTCCGCTCTGGGGATGGCTTGCGGTCGTCGTCCTCGGGTTCGGCATGGGCAACATCCATCTCACCGCCTACGGCATGTATCCGGACGCGATCAGCGTCGCGACCAAAGACCGTCCCGATCTCGAAGGCAGCCATTTCGGCGCCGTTTCGTTCCTGCAGAAGGTTGGCATCGGCGCGGCGACGCTCGTCATCGGACCGATCCTCGACCTCACGGGCTATGTCGCGGAGCCGGGCACGGCCTGGCATGCGGCGCTCGCGGACGCGGGACTCGCCGTCGAGACGACGTGGCTGTACCTCCAGCCCGCCGCCGAAGCCCCCGCGGCGATCAAATGGATCTTCGTCTCGCTGCCGATCGCGCTCATCCTGATGGCCGCGCTGTCGGTCAGGAACTACCGGATCGACGATCTGCTCAACCGCTGATCCCGAACCGCAAAAAAAAAGGAGACTCCGTCGAGTCTCCTTTTTGGTTGGCGGTCACAGGACCATGATGACGGGCATGATCATCGGCTGGCGGTTCGTCTTGTCCTGCAGGTACTTCCCGAGGGTCTTGACGAGGTCGCTCTTGATGCCGCCGATGTTGATTTTCTTGCCGACGGAAAGATAGCGGTCGGTGACGTCGAGCGCGAGTTCCTGGAGTTTTTTCACCATCACGTCGTTTTCCTTCATGTAGATGAATCCGCGCGAGATCACGGTGGGAACGCAGATGACTTCCTTCCGGTCCTGGTTGATCGTCATCACGACCGACAGGAGTCCGTCTTCGGAGAGATCGCGGCGGTCCTTGATGACCTGCGAACCGATTTCGCCGACGGCGGCGCCGTCGACGTAGACGTCGGACGTCTGGACTTTGCCCGCGATGCGGGCGGAATCGGAGGTCATGCCGAGGATGTCGCCGTTGTCCATGATGAAGACGTTTTGCTTCGCGACGCCGCAGTCGACGCCGAGTTCGCCGTGCTTCAGAAGCATGCGGTACTCGCCGTGGATCGGCATGAAGAACTTCGGCTTCATCAGCTTGAGCATCAGTTTCAGTTCGTTCTGGCCGCCATGCCCGGACGCATGCACGTCGGCGAACGGGGACTGCGTGACCACCGACGCGCCGTTTTTATAAAGCAGGTTGATGGTCTTGTTCACCGACTCCTGGTTGCCCGGGATCGGCGACGATGAGAGAATCACGGTGTCGCCCGGGATCAGCGAGATCTGCTTGTGCGATCCGGAGGCGATGCGGGTGAGGGCGGACAGGGGTTCTCCCTGCGACCCCGTGCAGAGGATGGTGAGGTTGCGGCGGTTGATGGCGGACATGTTCCGACCGTAGATGAAGGTTCCCTCGGGGGCGTGGATGTAACCCATGTCCATCCCGACCTCGATCGTCTTCTCCATCGATCGGCCGAAGATGGCGACCTTTCGGTTCGAGACGACGGACGCATCCACGATCTGCTGGATGCGGTGGACGTTGGAGGAGAAGGTGGAGATGATGATGCGGCCATCGATCCGGCGGAAGAGGTCGTGAATCGTTTCCGATACGGCACGTTCGGAAGCGGTGAAGTCCTCGAGTTCGGCGTTGGTGGAGTCGGAAAGGAGACAAAGGACGCCGCTTTCGCCGATGCGCGCCATCTTCTGATAGTTGGCGTCCAGGAAGGTCGGGGTGAAGTCGAACTTGAAGTCGCCGGTGTGGACGATCGTCCCGGCCGGCGTCCTGACGGTGATTCCGAACGAATCGGGGATCGAGTGGTTCGTCCGGAAAAACCCGATTTCGATGTTCTGGAACCGGAACACCGAAGACTCGGCATATTCGATGATCCTGGGATTGAGGCCGCGGACTTCCTCGAGCTTGTTCTTGATCAGGCCGACGGTGAGTCCGGAGGCGTAAAGGGCGGGGATCCTGACCTGTTTCAACAGGAAAGGAATGCCCCCGATGTGGTCTTCATGACCGTGCGTGAGAAAAAGGCCTTTGATCTTGTCTTGGTTTTCAATCAGGTAGGTGTAGTCGGGGATGACGTAGTCGATGCCCATCAAATACTCGTCCGGGAACAAAAGCCCGGAGTCGATGATGATGAGTTCCTCACCGTATTCCACGCAGTACATGTTCTTTCCGACTTCACCCAATCCCCCGAGCGCGAAAACCCCGACTTCGTTGGCCTGAAGCGATGGGTTTTGCATGAGGCGAGACGCTGTCCTTTCTTTTCGAGGATGGAATGGATTATGTTACACCTATTATACATACTTCGAGGCGCGAATGCAAACGAAAGGCGGATTTTTCATCCCGTCACGGGGCTCCCGAACCCGAAAGGCTTCTTTCTAAACCGTGACCGGTATGGTATACTATTCAATGCGGGAGGTGATGTGCGATGATCGCCAAAATCCTGGTCGACGTGCCGGCGAAAGCCGTCGACCGGCTGTTCGACTATGCCGTTCCTCCGGCGCTGGAAGAAGTTCTGGAAATCGGGATGCGGGTGATCGTGCCGTTCGGTCCGCGCGAGGCGATGGGATTCTGCCTCGAGATCGCGGCGACCACCGACTATCCGAAGGAACTGAAATCCGTGTCGCTCGTGCTCGATCTCGAACCCTACCTGACTCCGGAACTGATCGAACTCGCCAAGCGGCTCGCCATCGACACCGCCTCGACGCTGATCCGTACCCTCGAAACGATGCTTCCGGCCGCACTCAAGGCCGTCTACACGCCGAAGTTCACGCTGGAAAACGAAGTTCGCCTGCCTCTTTCCCTGAAGCCGCTCTTCGCCGGGAAGTCGGAAGTCCTGATGGACAAGAACCTCGTCCCCTACGCGGCCGACATCAAGAAGGCGCTCCGTCTCGACGCGATCCGGCAGGGGTACGACATCAAGTCGAAGAGCCGGCCGCAGTTCGTGCGCTACATCAGACTCGTCGATGCCAACCATGTCGCGAAAACGGAAAAACACCTCGCCGTCCTCGACCATCTCAAAACGGCGCCGGAACGGACCGCGGTGCTCGCCGACATGCTCGCCAAGCTCGGTGTCACCGAGTCGGTCGCACGGACGCTCGAAAAGAAGAACGTCGTCTCGATCTACGACCGCGAGGTCTACCGCGACGTCGTCTCGCTTCGGCCTGAAACCGACAAACGCGTCGTCCTCAATGAAAAACAACAGGCGGCCCGCGACGAAATCGTCGCCGCCCTCGGGACCGGAACGACGTTCCTGCTGCACGGGGTGACCGGATCCGGCAAGACCGAAGTCTATCTGTCCGTCATCGAGGAAGTGCTCGCACGCGGTCGCGAAGTCATCTTCCTCGTTCCTGAAATCGCCCTCACGCCGATGATGGTCAACCGGTTCAAAGGACGCTTCCACGATCGGGTCGCGGTCCTTCATTCGGCGCTGTCGATCGGCGAGAAATATGATGAGTGGCGGAAGATCATCCGCAAGCATGCGCAGATCGTGATCGGTGCGAGAAGTGCCGTGTTCGCGCCGTTTTCCAACCTCGGTCTCATCGTGATCGACGAGTGTCACGAGGCCACGTACAAACAAGAGGACATGCCGAAATACTATGCCGTAGACGTCGCCGTCCGTCGTTCGGAGAACTGCCGCGCGCCGATCGTCCTCGGTTCGGCCACACCGAGCATCGAGACCTATGCCCGCGTCAAGCGCGGCTATTTCCGGCTGCTCGAACTGCCGGAGCGGGCGCAGAACGCATCGATTCCGGAGGTCGAGGTCGTCGACATGAAGGCCGAGTTCAAGCGGGGGAATTCCGGATCGTTCTCGGAAGTGCTCAAGACCGAAATCGCTTCCCGCCTCGAGAAGCGGGAACAGACGATCCTGCTTCTGAATCGCCGCGGATACCACACCTTCGTCATCTGCCGCGACTGCGGCCATGTCATCGGCTGTCCCAACTGCGACATCTCGCTGACCTATCACGAAACCGACCACTCGCTCAAATGCCATTACTGCGGGCACAAGCAGGACGTGGTCCGCAAGTGTCCCAAGTGCGGCGGAGAAGGTCTCCAGTACATGGGAACCGGGACCCAGAAGATCGAACAGGAACTCCGCGACCTGTATCCGACGGCGCGGCTCGTCCGGATGGACAACGACACGACCCGGCTCAAGAACGCCCACGAACGGCTTCTGAACGAATTCGAGGAAGAGGGCGACATCCTGCTGGGAACGCAGATGATCGCGAAAGGCCTCGACTTTCCGCGCGTCACCCTCGTCGGGATCATCCAAGCCGACGAAAGCCTCTATCGTCCCGACTTCCGCGCCCCCGAGAAAACCTTCCAGCTGATCATGCAGGTCTCCGGGCGCGCCGGACGGAGCGGACTTGCCGGCAAGGTCGTCGTGCAGGCGTTCAACCCGAACCATTATGCGATCCGCTATGCGGTGAAAAACGACTATCAGGGATTCTATCAATACGAGATGTCGCTGCGCAAACTGGCGAAATACGTTCCGTTCTACTATCTCGCGGAGATCGTCCTTTCGGGCGAGAATGTCCGCGACATCTTCATCCGCGGGAAGGAAATCGCCAGGACCTTCCGGCAGACGCTCTCACCCGAGTCCGTCGTTCTCGGCCCGGTCCTGCCGCAGGTCGCCCGCATCCGCAACAGATACAGCTGCCAGATCCTCGTCAAGTACCGGAACGAACCGGCTCTCGACGATCTGCTGTACCAGGCGATCGACGCGCATTCGACGGAGGAGATCTTCGTGAACGTCGACAAGAGCCCGATGTAGGAGGGATGCCATGAACATCGTCTTCATGGGCACCATGGATTTCGCGGTGCCGATCCTCGAAGGATTGATCCAGCGTTACGGCGTCCGTCTCGTCGTCACCCAGCCTGACCGTCCGGTCGGGCGCAGACAGACGCTCGCGGCTTCACCCGTCAAAAAAACGGCGATGCGCCATGGCATCCCCGTCTTCCAGCCGGAACGGATCCGCAAGGACCACGCTCCGATTCTTTCCCTGTCCCCGGATCTCGTCGTCGTCGCGGCGTATGGCCAGATGATTCCCGACGACGTGCTGTTCGGACCCCGATTCAAATCCATCAACGTCCATGCCTCGCTGCTCCCGAAGTATCGCGGCGGCGCGCCGATGCATCGCGCGATCTCCGCGGGCGACGCCGAAACCGGCGTTTCCGTGATGCTCATGGCGACCAGGATGGATGCCGGTCCCATCCTCGCGCAACAGGCGATTCCGATCCTCGACACCGACGATGTCGGCACGATCGAAGCCAAACTCGGCATCATCGGACGCGACCTCCTGCTCGCGACGCTTCCCGACGTATTCGCAGGTACGATCCATGCGGTTCCGCAGGATGAGTCGCTCGTGACCTTCGCCCCCAACGTCAAGCCCGAGGAGGAACGGATCGATTTCAACGGCACGATGAAGGCTGTTTTCGACCACGTCCGGGCGTATCGGCCATGGCCGACGACCCATGCGGTCCTCGACGGAAACAAAATCCTCTTCCATGCGGTCCGGATGGTTCCGTGCGGACCGGCCGACTACCCATCTGCGAGAAACGGCGAAATCGTGAGGACGACGAAAGCGTCGGTGTACATCAAGGTCGCCGACGGACTCGTCGAACCGCTCCTCATCCAGCCCGCCGGCAGGAACGCGATGGAGACGAAGGCGTTCATGAACGGGGCGGGAAGAACCCTTTTCGTCCCCGGCAAGATTTTCAATATCTTGCCATAAACGACATTGATTTATGTTATAATATATAGTCAGAACGGTGTCGTCCATCACACGGGCACGGGAGGCACATAGCCATGAATCGACAAAAAAACCTGTATTCGAGAGAAGAAATGTATCGCATCTGCGTCGACAAACTCAAGGAACGTGGCGTCACCGTCGACGACATCGCGGCCATCGCTTACCGCCAGCAGTCCCGCTGGAATCCCGCGATTTCCGTCCAGGAATGCCGGGAGTCGGTCGAGAAGATCCTCTCGCTGCGCGACGTGTTCCACCTTCTGCTCCTGGGCGCCGAAATCGACCGGCTGACCGAAGAAAAGGCGTTCCGTGGGCCGATCCAGGAAATCCTCGCGAGCGACCTCGGCCTGTTCGGCATCGACGAACTGTTCGGCCTCGAACTCGCCGGTCTTTACGGCACCATCGGCAAGACCAATTTCGGCGACATCGACGTGAACAAGCCGGGCATCGTCGCGAAGCTGAACGACATCGGCAAGCATGACGGCAAATCCTGCCATACGTTCCTCGACGACATCGTCGGCGCCATCGCCGCAGCCGCGTCGACGCGCGTCGCGCAGGTCGAGAACGAGATCGAGGCGCGTCGCGATCCTTCGATCGTGGACCAGCCCAAACTGTTCTAATCCCCCAGGAACGCAAGCGCACCCGGAAGGAGGTGGGGTCCGATGGATGAACGCGAAAAAACTCTGGACGAATTCTTCCGCAAGAACGACAGCGCGCAGAAAAAGAAGTACGTGAAGGAAACGAAGGCCCCCGACGCCGGCAAAATCGACAAATACTTCGAGGAAGTGACGGCGAAGAAGGAACCGGTCAAGCGGTCCCGCCTCGACAAGATTTTCGATTTCTTCCGGATCACCTCGTTCAAGAACAAATTCGACGAGAAGAAAGTGGCGCAGAACCGCCGCCAGATCGAAGTCGAGGGAAAGTCGCGCTTCACCCTCTTCTGGAACAACCTCGTGCAGTTCTTCGTCAGCCGCTTCAGTTTTGAAGCGGGCGTCGACATCCTCGACGAGACTTCGGTCCTCTACCGCCGCAACCGCGTGATCAAGAACATCCTCTGGGTCACGAACTTCGTGTTCATGCTGTTCACGATCATCGGCTCCGAGGGGACGAACATCTCGACGAACGTGATCATCGCGGCCGCCATCTTCCTCATCATGTTCTTCACGAACCTCTCGATCAAGAAGATGATCAACGAAGATCCGAAATCGATGCAGAAGCAGGCGATGGCGGAATACATGTCGGGCGTCTACATCCTCCTCATGGCGATCACCGTGTACATCAAGCTGAAACTGACGCTCGACCTGTCCGGCACCGAAACCGAGGGGTTCTTCTCGATCACGATGGCCGGATACTCGCTCATCTATTTCGCGCTCGTCGTGCTCGCCCTCTACCAGGACTCCCGCCTGCTTTCGGTGATGTTCAAGATCACGATGATCGCGATGACGCTCATCCACATCCTCGTCCTTTACCCGCTCTACAATTACGGCGACATCGTGTCGCTCTGGAACTACATCCGCGGCCCCGTCCTCACCGACCTTTTCCTGCGCACGCTCGTGCTCGCCGTCTTCATGATCGGCCTGTACTCGACGGCCCGCATCAGCGAAGACATGAACAACAAGCGCAAAGAGGAACTGATCAAGCGCCGCGCGATGGAGAAGGACTTCAAATCCGTCGTCTCCGACGTCTTTGACGTCATCTCCGTGTACAAACGCAACGGTTCCGAAGTCGAGGAGACCCAGAAGGTCGCCACCGTCCGGCGCGTCGCGGACCTCGCGAGCCGGCTCGGGAACTATCTCGGCTACTCCCCCAAACTCTGCAAGGAAATCTTCGACTTCTCGACCATCCACGTCGACAAGAACGATTCCCTTTCGCTCGCCGACTACGATGAAAAAGACGTCCTCGACGAGGGTGACTTCCGCAAGATCCGCGAGAAGACGATCATCGGATCGGTCATCATCAAGCGCCTCCAGCTCGAGCAGAAGGGCGAGGAGATCGTCCGCGCCCACTTCGAGAAGACCGCCGACGCCGATTTCATCAAGGAAATGAACTCGATCCAGAACAACCGCGAATCGCAGGTGATCCTGCTCGCGGAAATCTACGAGATCCTGCGCCAGGATCGCAACTACAAGCGCGGCCTCAAGCACGCCCGCGCCATCGACCTGCTTCAGCTCGAATTCTTCCCCTATTTCGACCCCCAGATCCTCGACCGGTTCGTCAAGTACACCGACGACTTCGAGGCCCTCTACTACAAAGCGACCCAGCAGTAAGGAGCGATCACCATGTACAAGTACTTCACCTCGGAATCGGTCACCGAAGGCCATCCGGACAAAATCTGCGACCAGATCAGCGATGCCATCCTCGACGCGATCCTGACTGACGACCCCGATGCCCGCGTCGCGTGCGAGACCCTCGTCACGACCGGCCTCGTCCTCGTCGCCGGCGAAATCACGACGACGACCTACGCCGACATTCAGAAAATCGTCCGCAAGACCGTGTCCGACATCGGCTACACCCGCGGCAAGTACGGCTTCGACGCCGACAATCTCGCCGTCATGGTCACGATCAACGCGCAGTCGCCCGACATCGCCCGCGGCGTCGACGAGACCGCCCAGCATGAACAGGGCGCCGGCGACCAGGGCATGATGTTCGGCTACGCGACCAACGCCAATCCCGAGATGATGCCGTGGCCGATCCTGCTCGCCCACAAGCTCGCCCGCCGGCTCGCCGAGGTGCGCAAGACGCGCCTGATGCCCTATCTCCGCCCCGACGGCAAGACCCAGGTCACCTGCCAGTTCGACGAGTCGGGCATACTGGTGCGCGTCGACACCATCATCGTTTCCTGCCAGCATGCCCCCGAAGTCGGTCAGGATACCATCCGGAACGACGTCATCCGCCATGTCATCGAGGCCGTGATCGACCCGAAACTGATCGACGCCGAGACCAAGATCCATGTCAACCCGACCGGACGTTTCGTGATCGGCGGCCCCGCTGGGGACTCCGGCCTCACCGGCCGCAAGATCATCGTCGATTCGTACGGCGGATCCGCCCACCACGGCGGGGGCGCCTATTCCGGCAAAGATCCGTCGAAAGTCGACCGCAGCGCCGCCTATGCGGCGCGGTGGGTCGCCAAGAACATGGTCGCCGCCGGGCTCGCCGACGAAATCGAGGTCCAGGTCTCCTACGCCATCGGCGTCGCCGAACCGACCTCGATCGGCGTCGAAACCTTCGGCACCGGAAAACGCTCGGAAGCCGAACTGATCGCGATCATCCGGAAGCATTTCGACCTCCGCCCCCGGCGGATCATCGATGCCCTCGGACTCAAGCGGCCGATCTATCTCCAGACCGCCGCCTACGGGCACTACGGCCGGCTCGACCTCGATCTTCCCTGGGAACGTCTCGACAAAGTCGACGTCCTGAAGCGGTACGTGAAATGAAACCGGGATCCGTGAACATCTTCGCCGTCAACGTCGAACTGATTGTCGAACTCTCGATCCTCGCCCTCGTCCTGCTGTCCATCGTCGTCGTTTCCGGCATCTTCGTCTTCCGCGACCTGAAGAAATCCTACAAGGAAGTCTGGAAGCAGCAGTCGCGTTTCGACATCGAGCTCAGGAAGTCGTACAACCTCGTGTCCAAACTCGTCCGCGATCCCGCCTTCGACCGCTTCCGCGACGCGATCGTCAAGGATCTCTCGCACGAGGACAAGAAGGAACTGCTCGCGCTCGTCGACGCGTCGTTTTCCTCGATCGACGCCGCCGACCCCGACAACAAGTACGTCGTCGAGACCTTCCACAACATGCAGGAGATCCGCATCGTCCTCGATGCCAAGGTCCTCTCCTACAACAAGAAGATCTCGCTCTTCCCGTTCAACGTCTTCGCCCGCATCTTCCGGCTGACGGAACTGCGCCATTACACGTCCCACCAATGAAGAAGGATCTGGCCAAAGCCAGATCCTTTCATTTTGCGGTAGTCTCGAAGCGGGAACCCTGGCGCGATCCGCGCCGGCGCAGTTCCCGGTCGATCTCGTTCATGACGACGAACTTCTTCGCCGTCCATCGGGGAGCGATGAGCAGGTCGGCCGGAGCGTCGCCGGTGACGCGGTGGACGACGACGTCCGGCGGCAGGAGTTCGAGCTGGTCGCAGACGATATCGACGTAGTCCGACAGCGAGAGGAGCGGGAACGGTTCCCGCTCGTAACGCTCGCCGAGGGCGGTGTTCTTCATCACGTGGAGCATGTGGATCTTGACGCCGGCGACGCCGGCGGCGGCGACATGGCGGATCGTCTCCCGCATCATTTCCGCGGTTTCTCCCGGCAGGCCGTCGATCACGTGGGCGACGACCGGGATGGAGCGCGCCTTCAGCTTCCCGAGGGCGGCGTCGAACTCCGCGACGCCGTATCCCAGGTTCAGCGCGACGGCGGTCTCCGGATGGATCGTCTGGAGTCCGAGTTCGACGACGAGGTCGGTTTTTCCCGCGATGTCCGAGAGAACGGAGAGGACGTCGTCCGGCAGGCAGTCGGGACGCGTCGCGACGTTCAGTCCGACGATGTCCGGATCGAGCGCCAGCGCTTCTTCGTACAGACCGGCGAGCGTTTGCGCGGGGGCATAGGTGTTCGTGAAGGCCTGGAAGTAGACGAGGAGCTTGCCTTCCGGCCATTTCTTCCGCATCGCCGCGAGACGCTCCGCGAACTGCTCGGACAGCGGCTTCGAACGGTCGCCGGCAAAATCGCCGGAGCCTTTTTCGGAACAGAAGCCGCAGCCGCCGAACCCCTTCCGGCCGTCGCGGTTTGGACACGTGAAACCGCCGTCGAGGGCGATTTTGCAGGTCTTCGCTCCATACCGCCGCGCGAGCTGGTCCGTGAGCGTGTTGTAGCGTTTGTTTTCCGGCGTTTGCCGCATCTCCATCACCCAGACCTCATTATATCATACTATGCTATTTACGGACGCAACGGCCGGCGGGCATGGTATAATAGGTCGGGAAAGGGGCTGGACCCATGTACAAGATACTGTCCGACGGCATCATCCATCCGCGCAATCTGCTGCGCTACCGGAACAAGAGCGGCTGGTTCGTCCTCGCCTATTTCGCCGTCCTCGCCCTCTTCTGCACGATCGGAGCGGGCTTGTACTATTATTCCTATGCGCGCAGTTCCGGCTTCACCGCCGAGAACGCCGCCTGCGCCTACGAAGACGGCACGCTCGTCTGCGAAGACGCCACTCACGACTACGAAACGCCGCTCGACTTTTTCGGCGGCGATGCCTATTTCCTGCCGGAGTCGACGGACGCCGCGTCGCTCGACGTCGCCGGCGGGTTCGTGCTGATCTTCCAGGAGAAGTATGTCGCCTTCTTCTCGGAAGGCCAGCGCGTCACCGTCCTCGACGTCTCTCCGCAGCTCGCCGCGGGGTTGACGCTCCCGGCGCTGATGGAGTCGCTCACGACCGGATTCCTGATCGCGGCGATCCTCGGGAACTTCGTCGGGAACATCCTCCTGCTCGCCGCGTTCACGCTGATGTCGGCGATCCCTTTGCTCCGCCTGCGCGGTTACATCCGCTTCGGGAAAGCCTACACCGTGCTCGCGTTCGCCTCCGTCTCCTTCGCGCTCGTGCTCACGTTCCACAACATCCTCGGGCTGCCCGACTGGGCGCTCATGCTCCTGATGGTGGTGTCGTTCCGCTCTTCGTTCCTCGTCATCCGCGAACTCTTCGACCAGGCATACGCCTATCTCGCCCCCAGGGAGCCTCAGGCTCCCGAAGACGGCGAAGAAGGGGGTGGGGAAAACGAAGATGACAAGCCCGAATCAGGGGACGACGATTCACCGGACGCGTGAAGTCTTCTTGCATTCGCCGTCCCGAAGTGTTATAATGTCGATAACGGTGAAGAACCGGAACAAGTAGGACCCGATTCCTTCCAGAAAGCCGGCGGTCGATGCGAGCCGGCGGGAAACGTTCCGAAACTCGTCCGGGGAACCGGTCGCCCGCAACACGCGAGGGCGATCCGCGTCGTCCGCGTTATGGACCCGAGCGCCGGTTCGTCCGGAAGCAAGGTGGTACCACGGTCGTTTCGATCGCCCTTCGTCAGGGCGGTCTTTTTTTATTTGCAGGAGGCAAACCATGAGCACATTCGTTCCCACGTTCGATCATCGCGCAATCGAGAAGAAATGGCAGGACCGCTGGTATTCCGGCGACGCGTTCAAGGCGGTCGATTTCGACGCCAGGCCCAAATGGTATTCGCTCGTCGAATTCCCGTACCCGTCCGGAGCCGGGATGCACGTCGGCCACATCCGCGCCTTCACCTCGCTCGAGGTGATTTCCCGCAAACGGCGCATGGAAGGATTCAACGTCCTTTTTCCGATCGGCTTCGACGCCTTCGGGCTTCCGACCGAGAACTACGCCATCGCCAACAGGATCCATCCGCGCACCGTCACCGACCGGAACATCGAAACGTTCACCGCCCAGCTGAAGGCCACCGGGTTCGGATTCGACTTCTCGCGGGTCGTCGACACGACCGATCCGGAGTATTACCGCTGGACCCAGTGGATCTTCCTCAAGATGTACGAGAAGGGTCTCGTCTACAAGTCGAAGACCTACGTCAACTTCTGCCCCAGCTGCAAGGTCGTCCTCTCCAACGAGGAATCCCAGGGCGGCGTCTGCGACCGCTGCGGAACGTCCGTCGTCCAGCGGGAGAAGGACGTCTGGTTCCTCCGCATCACCGCCTACGCCGACAAGCTCATCGACGGTCTTTCCGCATTCGAAGCGTCGGCGCGGATCAAGACCGAGGAAGAGAAGTGGATCGGCGCGTCCAAAGGCGCGATGATCGACTTCGCCGTCGCCGGATCGCGGGAGACGATCCGGGTCTTCACGACCCGGCCCGACACGATTTTCGGCGCGACCTTCATGGTCGTCGCCCCCGAACATGAGATCGTCGAACGGGTTCTGCCGCGCGTCCTCAACCGCGACGAAGTGCGGGACTATCGCGAGGAAGCGAAGAAGAAGAGCGAATTCGAACGCATCGAGATGAACAAGACGAAAACCGGCGTGCGCCTCGCGGGCGTGGACGCCGTGAATCCGCTCACGGGGAAGAACATCCCGATCTACATCGCCGACTACGTGATGATCACCTACGGCACCGGTGCGATCATGGCCGTTCCCGGTCACGACGCACGGGACTATGAATTCGCCGGGAAATACGGGCTGCCGATCGTCGAAGTCATCGCCGGCGGGAACCTCGAGGAAGCCGCGTTCACCGACGTCGAGACCGGCGTGCTCGTGAACAGCGGACTCCTTGACGGACTCACGGTGACCGATGCCAAGGAACGGATCCTCCGGCACCTCGAGGAACGCGGCATCGGCACGGCCGCGACGCAGTACCGGATGAAGGACTGGGCGTTCAACCGCCAGCGCTACTGGGGCGAGCCGATCCCGCTCGTCTACTGCGAACGGTGCGGCGTCGTCCCCGTTCCCTACGAAGACCTCCCCGTGCGGCTCCCGATGGTCGAACGCTTCGAGCCGACCGACACCGGGGAGAGCCCGCTTGCCAACATCGACTCCTTCTTACACTGCACGTGCCCGAACTGCGGCGGCCACGCGCATCGCGAGACCGATACGATGCCGCAGTGGGCGGGATCGTCGTGGTACTTCCTCCGCTACATGGATCCGAAGAACCCCAACGCCTTCGCCGCTCCCGCCAAGCTCGCCTACTGGGACCGCGTCGACTGGTACAACGGCGGGATGGAGCACGTCACGCGCCATCTCATCTATTCGCGGTTCTGGAACCAGTTTCTCCATGACTGCGGCCTCGTCCCGAACGCCGAGCCCTACCGCAAGCGCACCGCGCAGGGTCTCATCCTCGGCGCCGACGGCGAGAAGATGTCGAAATCCCGCGGCAACGTCGTGAACCCGATGGAGATCATCGAAGAGTACGGCGCCGACACGCTCCGCACCTACATCCTCTTCATCAGCGACTACGAGCTCCCGACCCCCTGGAACGACAACGGCGTCAAGGGCTGCCGCCGCTTCCTCGACAAACTCTGGCGCTTCCAGGAGAAGCTCGGTCCCGGCGAAGGCTTTTCGCCGCAGATCGAGAATCTCATCCACCGCACGATCAAGGGCGTCGGCGACGACCTCGAAGCGATGAAGTTCAATACCGCCATCGCGAAGCTGATGATCCTCGCGAACGAGGCGTCCCAACTCGAAACCATCACCCGGCGGGATCTGCAGGCGATGCTCCTGCTCACCTATCCCTTCGCGCCCCACGTGACCGAGGAAATCTGGGAGCTCCAGTCCTTCGGCGGCACCCTCGTCAGCCATCCGTGGCCGACATTCGATCCGTCCCGGCTCGCCGACGACAGGATCGAGATCGTCGTCAACGTCAACGGGAAGGTCCGCGACCGCGTCGTCGTCTCCGCCGCGGCGACGGAGGAGGAACTGAAGGCCGCCGCGCTCGCGCTCCCGAAGATTGCCGAACTCGTCGCCGTCCAACCGGTGAAGAAGATCATCGTCGTTCCCAAAAAGCTCGTCAATTTCGTCATCTGAGAAGCAAATCACCCGCATGGACGTAATATCCGTGCGGGTGATTTTCATGAAGGAAAGCAGGGAGAAACGTCCGGATTGCAACGCGATCGCCGTTCCCGGCATCGCCGCAGGCATCTGTCAGCGGTGCGGATCGTCCGTATCCGACGGTGTCCGCGACGAATGGGGCCTGCGGTACTGCCGCGTCTGCCTCGCCTTCGGGCATGTGAATGAACGGACCGTCCTCTTCCGGTACGAACGGCCGCTCGCGGAAACGGACCATCGTCTCGTCCCCGCGTTCCCGCCGACCGCCGAGCAGGAACTCGCCTCCGCTTACGTGAAGGACGTCGTCGAGACCGGGGGAAAGGGCTTCGTCTTCGCCGTCTGCGGCGCCGGCAAGACGGAGATCCTCTACGAAGGATTCCTCGCGGCGCTCAGGCGGGGGGATCGGATCTGTCTCGCGATTCCGCGGAAGGACGTCGTCAGGGAACTCGCCGAACGGCTCCGGCCGATTTTCCCGAACACCGTCGTCAAGGCGCTCCATCAGGGTTCCAAGGACGACGCGGGCGCCCACATCGTCGTTTCGACGATCCATCAACTCATCAACTACCACGGGGAGTTCGACCTCGTCGCGCTCGACGAAGCCGATGCCTTCCCGTACCGCGGCGACGCGTTCCTCCACGGTCTCGTGAAGAAGGCGATGAAGCCGGACGCGGCGCTGATCGAGATGTCGGCGACGCCGACGGCCGGTGCCGCGAAGACGGCATGGTTTCTCCCGGCGCGGTTCCACCGCCGTCCCCTCGACGTCCCCGTCGTCGAATACGTCGACGGGCTCCGGGAAGCGGTAAAACGGATTGCCGTTCCGCGGGCGGTCGTCGCCTGGCTGCGACAGGACGGCGTGACGCGCCGCGCGCTGCTGTTCGTTCCTTCGGTCGCCTATGGTTCCTGCCTCGCGGAGGCGCTGGCGGCCGCGGGGTTTCGGGTCCGAGCGGTGTCGAGCCGGGAGCCGGCCGCGCCGCTCCGGATCCGCGCGTTCCGCGAGGAACGCTTCAATCTCCTCGTGACCACGACCCTGCTCGAACGCGGAGTCACGTTCCGCGGGATCGACGTCGCGGTGCTGAACGCGGACGACGGCGTCTTCGAAAGCAACGTGCTCGTCCAGATCGCGGGCAGGGTGGGACGGCACGCCGACCGCCCGACGGGAGAAATCCGTCTGTTCGCCGAACTGGCGACGGCGTCGATGGCGCGGGCGATCCGGACGATCGAACGCGCGAACGCCGTCGCGCGGAAGAAGGGACTCCTCGACGATGATCTGTGACCTCTGCGGTGCCGTCTTCGGCGACCGGGTGACGTTCGCGTCGATGTTCCGCCCGCCGCGGTTCTGTCCCGCGTGCCGGAGACGGCATGCGCCGGGGGATCATTTCGCCTGCGTCCCGATCGACGGCGGACTCGTCCGCTATCGCTACGTCTACGGAAGCGAAAACGCCGACAACCATCTTTCCGTCCTGCTCTTCGACCGGCTCGGGCCGCTCTTCCTCGCGGCGGAGGAATGGGTCGCGGCCGGCGCGGCCGTGGTCCTCCTCGACCTCGCGGAAGCGGCCGTCTTCGCGGATTGGTTTCCCGCCGTCGCGGCGTTCCGCGACGTGCGCTTCTTCTCGCTCTTTTTTTTCGATCCGGAGCGTTTCCCGGGACTGGTCTGAATTCCCCGAAAATCCACATAAAAAGCAGGTAACGTGTTTACATGCCGCGCGAAACGATGGTACAATGATAGTGAACAAATACATGAAGAGGAGTGATTGGAATGAAACTTGATGTCAGAGGCAAAAGCGGGCTGGAGATCACGCCGGCCATCCGAAGCTACGTCGAAAAGAAGCTGCGGAAGATCGAGAAAGTCTTCACGGAAGAACTCGAAGCGTTCGTCGTCTGCAAGTACTACCGCGACCTCACCAAGGTCGAGATCACCGTTCCAATCAAGTTCATCACCATCCGCGCCGAGGTCGAGGACAAGGACATGTACGCCGCCATCGACCTGGCCGTCGACAAATTGGAAGCCCAGATCCGCAAGAACAAGCACAAGCTCAACCGGAGCCTGCAATCCCGCGCCGGCCTCAAGGACGCCTTCAAGGAGGATGCGCTCGACATCGAGGCGCTCGAGAAGGAACTCATCGGGCCGGTCCGCAAGAAGCGCATCAAGCTCGACATCCTGTCCTACGATGAAGCCCTCACCCAGATGAACCTGCTCGGCCACGATTTCTTCATCTACCGCAACGAGGACAAGGAAGTGTGCGTCATGTACAAGCGCGAAGAAGGCGGGTTCGGACTCATCGAAACCGAATGAAACCAAGGGTGACCTATAAAGGTCACTCTTTTTCTCGCGGGGGTGAATTCTGTTGAAGAAAAACACCCCTTTATGGTATCATTAGAGTGGTCAAACAGAGGTGAACCCATGCTATCATTTTTGGATCAGAACAAACGCACGCTCAAGCGGCTCGAAAAAATCGCCGATCAGGTCCTCGCCCTCGCTCCGAAGTTCGCGGCGATGACCGACGACGAGATCCGCGCGAACACCGAAACCTACAAATCCCGTTTCAAAAACGGCGAATCCCTTGATTCCCTGATCGTCGAAGCGTTCGCGAACGTCCGCGAGGCCTCGACCCGAGTCGCCGGCATGACCCCCTTCAAGGTGCAGGTCATGGGCGGGATCGTCATCCACGAGGGCAACATCGCCGAGATGAAGACCGGCGAAGGGAAAACCCTCACCGCGGTCATGCCCGCCTACCTGAACGCCCTCGGCGGCGCCGGCGTCCACATCGTCACCGTCAACGAATATCTGGCCGCCCGTGAAGCCGAAGGCGAGATCGGCGACCTCTTCCGCTTCCTCGGCCTCACCGTCGGCCTCAACATCCGCGAACTCACGTCCGACGAGAAGCGCGCCGCGTACGGCTGCGACATCCTGTACTCGACCAACAACGAGCTCGGATTCGACTATCTCCGCGACCACATGGTGATCTACAAGGAAGCGCTCGTCCAGCGCCCGCTCGCCTTCGCGATCATCGACGAAGTCGACTCGATCCTGATCGACGAGGCACGCACCCCGCTCATCATCTCCGGCGGCGAGAAGAACACCGCCGACCTCTATCAGATGGCGAACGGCTTCGCGGTGCGCCTCGCTCCCGAGGACTACGTCGTCGACATCAAGGACAAGACCGTCAACCTGACCGAATCCGGCATGAAGAAGGGCGAAGCCCAATTCCATGTCGAAAACCTGTACGATCTCGACAACGTCACGCTGCTCCACCACATCAACAACGCCCTGAAGGCGAATTACACGATGGCGCGCGACGTCGATTATGTCGTCCAGGACGGCAAGGTCATCATCGTCGACCCGTTCACCGGCCGCCTGATGCACGGGCGCCAGTTTTCCGAAGGACTCCATCAGGCCCTCGAGGCGAAAGAGGTCGTCGAAGTCAAGAAAGAGACGACGACGCTCGCCACGATCACCTTCCAGAACTTCTTCCGCATGTATCGGAAGCTCGCCGGCATGACCGGCACCGCGAAGACCGAGGAAGAAGAATTCCACAACATCTACAACATGTTCGTCGTGGAAATCCCGACCAACAAACCGGTCGTCCGCATCGACGACAACGACCTCATCTTCGCCACGATGAAGGCCAAGTACACCGCCCTCGCCGATGAGATCGCCCAACGCCACAAACGCGGCCAGCCGATGCTGATCGGCACGATTTCGATTGAAAGCTCCGAATTGCTCTCCGACCTGCTCCGCCGCCGCAGCATCAAACACGACGTCCTGAACGCGAAACAGCACGAGCGCGAAGCCGAAATCGTCGCCAAGGCGGGCCAGATGGGCGCGGTCACGATCGCGACCAACATGGCCGGCCGCGGCACCGACATCAAGCTCGGCCCCGGCGTCAAGGAACTCGGCGGACTCGCCGTGCTCGGCACCGAACGCCATGAATCGCGCCGCATCGACAACCAGCTTCGCGGCCGCGGCGGCCGTCAGGGCGACCCCGGTTATTCCCGCTTCTACCTGTCCGCGGACGACGACCTCCTGCGCCGCTTCGGTGGCGACCGCTTCAAGCGGCTCATCTCGATGGTGACGATGACGAAGGGAAGCGAGACCGAGACGCCGCTCGATTACGGCATGTTCTCCAAACTCGTCCTGCGCGCCCAGCACCAGATCGAAGGCAACAACTTCGACCGCCGCAAGACCGTCCTCCAGTATGACGAAGTCCTGCGCCGCCAGCGCGAAATCATCTATACCCAGCGCACCGACGTGCTCTTCAACGAATCGATCGAGCCGTCCGTCGACCAGATGGTCGGCGCGACGATCGACGAAATCGTCGAACGCCACGAGGGCGACCGCGTCAAGACTTTCGCCGAACTCGACCGCTACTTCGCCAAGGACGTCGTCGACCGCGCGATCGTGATGAACCAGGCGACCGACCTGAAACAGTACGCGCTCGACCTCTACCGCCACGAAGTCGCGGGCAAGAAGGCGCTCGCCGGCGAAAAGCCGTACAACGAATTCCTCAAGGCGATCACGCTTCGCGTCGTCGATACCTTCTGGGTCCGCCACATCGACGCGATGAGCGAACTCCGTCAGGCCGTATCGCTGCAGAGCTACGGTCAGATGAACCCGTTCCGCGAGTACCAGGAACGCGGATTCCAGATGTTCGAGGCGATGATCACGAACATCCGCCACGACGTCACGCGCTTCGTCCTGAAGGCGCAGGTGCGCCAGAACACCGAGCGCGTCCAGGTCGCCAAGCCGATCCGCGCGCTCTCGGGCAAGGAAGACGAAAACGCCAAGAAACAGCCGGTCCGCAGCGCCAAGACGGTCGGCCGCAACGATCCGTGCCCCTGCGGCTCGGGCAAGAAATACAAAAACTGCCACGGCCAGGGCCGGTAGGCGCGAAACGGGGTTTTACCGATGACGTATCCCGAACTGAAGGTTCTTCTCGCCGAACTCGATGACGAGTTCCTCAAGCTGTCCGATTCGTTCGACCACAACGGCTTTCAGGACAAGATCGCCGAACTCGACGTGAAAACCAAGGAAAACGGCTTCTGGAACGATCAGAAGACAGCCCAGGCCGTGATTGCCGAAATGAACGATTACCGCGCCCTGGTCAATCTCAGGGACGAGGTGAAGGACATCCTCGACACGCTCCGGATGACCTATGAACTCGCCCTCATCGACGAAACGATCGACCTTGCGGGAGTCGACGCCGAAGCCGTGCTCTTCCGAAAGAAGATCGCCGACCTGTCGGTCCGCCTTTTCCTCAGCAAGCCCTATGACAAATTCAACGCCATCGTCGAATTCCATCCCGGCGCGGGCGGCACCGAATCCCAGGACTGGGCGGAAATGCTGTACCGCATGTACCTCCGCTGGGCGGAAACGCGCCGCTTCAAGGTGAGCGTGCTCGAGTACGAGGACGGTCAGGAAGCGGGACTCAAGTCGGCGACGATCCTCGTCGCGGGCAAGAACGCCTACGGCTACCTGAAAGCCGAGTCGGGCGTCCACCGGCTCGTCCGGATCTCGCCGTTCGACGCTTCCGGACGCCGCCACACGAGCTTCGCCTCGGTCTCGGTCGTGCCCGAACTCGACGATTCGATCAAGGTCGACATCCCGGATGCCGATCTGCGCATCGACGTCTACCGCTCGAGCGGCAACGGCGGCCAGGGCGTCAACACGACCGACTCGGCCGTACGCATCACCCATCTGCCCACGAAGATCGTCGTCACCTGCCAGAACGAGCGGAGCCAGATCCAGAACCGCGAGACGGCGATGAAGGTCCTGAAGGGCAAACTCTACCAGCTCGAACTCGAAAAGAAACAGGAAGAACTGTCCGGGCTGATGACCAACAAGGTATCCAACGCGTTCGGATCGCAGATCCGCTCGTACGTCTTCTGTCCGTACACGATGGTCAAGGACCACCGGACCGGCGAAGAGACCGGCAACGTCCAGAAGGTCATGGACGGCGACCTCGATCCCTTCATCAACGCATATCTCTTCCAGAACAGCGCATCCTAGGGGGGCTGAAGCACGTCCATGATCAACACCGGGGGAAAGCGGCGTTTCTTCATCCGCCGCATCGGCAAGTTCGAAACCTATTTCTCGCTCACGCTCGGCATCTTCGTGATGGCCGTGGCGTATTATTTCTTCGTCATCCCGTCCGGCCTCGTCACCGGCGGTTCCACCGGACTCGCGATCATCATGACGCGGTTCTTCTCCGCCGTCCCGCTTTCGCTCTTCTCCCTCGCGTTCAACTCCGTGTTCATGATCCTCGCCCTCGCCTTTCTCGGCAAGCGCGAGTTCCTCAACACGGTGATGGGGTCGCTCATGTTTCCGGCGTTCCTCGCCCTCTTCGAATGGCTGATCCCGGATCCGTCGGTCCTCTACGGCGAGAACGACCTGCTGCTCGTCTCGCTCTATGCCGGCATGCTCGTCGGCGCCGGCTTCGGCATCGTCTGCAAGTACGGCGGATCGACCGGCGGCACCGACATCGCGATCAAGATCGTCAAGAAATACACCGACCTCTCGCTCGCCGCGGCGGTCTACGCCGTCGAGGCGACGATCATCGTCGCCGGCGCCCTCACCTATCCGGGCGATCTCAAGGCCGGCATCCTCACGATGCTCTACGCGATCGTCGTCGTCTTCATCTCCGGCAAGGTGTCCGATTCGATCGTGATCGGCTCGCAGTCGAAGAAGGCCGTGAACATCATCACCGACAAGCCGAAGGAAATCAAGAACGCGCTCTACGCGACGCTTCGGCGCGGCACGACGGAAATCCAGAGCCAGGGCGGCTACACCGAAACGAAGAAGACCCTGCTCATCATCGTCATCATGAACGACGAGTACCACATCGTCCGCAACCTCATCGTCAACACCGATCCGAAGGCGTTCGTCTACGTGACTCCCGCATCGGAGATCCACGGCGAATGGTCCACCAAGGAAGAGGCGGTCATGCATCGTGAGGACGGTCAAGAACCTCAGAAGGGCAAGTAACGGAATCTACGAGGTCACGATCGCGGGCGATGACGGAGTCACCGCCCCCTTTCGGCTTTCCGAAAACCTCGTCGTCGAGTATCGGCTCGTCCCGGACCGGAAGATCGACGACGCGCTCTTTGCGAAACTCGTTTCCGAACTCGACGCGGACAAGCTCTTCGAGGCCGCGCTGAGACACCTGTCGCGCGCCCCCAAGACGGCGGCGGAGATGCGGACGTTCCTCGCCGGGAAGACCGCGGACGCCGCGCTCGCGGACCGCGTCTACGCGAAGCTGTGCGACCGGGGCTACGTCGACGACCTCGCCTACGCCATCGCCTACTTCGATTACCGCTTCGGCGTGTCCCGCGAGGGTCCGCACAAGATCCGCTTCGATCTCGACCGCAAGGGCGTCTTCCGGGCGTACGCCGAAGAAGCGGTCGCGGGCGCAACGCCCGCGCTCGTCGAACGGAATCTCGCCTGGCTGTTCGACCGCAAACTGCCGGCGCTCCGCTCGCAGCCGCGCGAAAAGGCGATGCGGGCGATGAAGGGCTATCTCGTCCGCAAGGGGTACGACCCCGGCGTCGCGCTCCCGTACTGCGACAGCCGAAAGGCCGACTTCCCTTTTGGGGAAGACGAAACGAAGAAGGCCGTCGCCGACCTCGCGAAGGCGAAGAAGCGGCTGGCCGGGAAGGAACTGTCCGGACCGGCGGAACGACAGAAGCTGATGCAGGCGATGAAAAACAAGGGATACGCGTACGGTACGATCCGGCGCGTGATGGAGGAGACGGAAAACGATGAATCCTAGGATGTCCGATTTCGACCTGTTCCTGTTCAACGAAGGCAAACTCCAGGAAGCGTACAACCATTTCGGCTCGCATCTCGTCAAGGACGACGCGGGCGCGGTTGCGGGCGTCCGCTTCGCCGTTTACGCTCCGCATGCGCGGATCGTCTCCGTCGTCGGCGACTTCAACGCCTGGGATTCGCGCGTCCACGTGATGGAGAAGACCGATCCCTCCGGGGTCTGGAGCCTCTTCGTCCCCGGCCTTTCCGAATGGACGAAGTACAAGTACTGCATCGTCACCAGCTACGGGCAGACGATCTTCAAGGCCGACCCTTACGCCTTCTTCGCCGACAACCGGCCGGAGACGGCCTCGAAGGTCTATGACATCGACGGCTACGTCTGGAACGATGCGACCTATCTCGAGAAGCGCCGCAACCGGCGTCACGAAACCGACCGGATGGCGATCTACGAAGTCCATCTCGGCACCTGGATGACGAAACCCGACAAGTCGTTCCACAAGTACAACGAACTCGTCGACCTGCTCATCCCGTACGTCAAGGCGAACGGCTTCTCCCACATCGAACTGATGCCCGTCGTCGAGCATCCCCTCGACGAATCGTGGGGGTACCAGGGAACCGGATATTACGCGGCGACGTCCCGTTACGGGGTTCCGAAGGACCTCATGTACCTCGTCGACAAGTGCCATGAAAACGGCATCGGCGTGATCGTCGACTGGGTTCCCGGCCACATCTGCAAGGACGCCCACGGTCTGTACATGTTCGACGGCGAGCCGACGTACGAGTACGCCGACTACAAGATCCGCGAAAACGTCGTCTGGGGCACCGTCAACCTCGACCTCGGCAAGGGCGCGACCCGCAGCTTCCTCCTCTCGAACGCACTCTTCTGGATCCGCCGGTTCCACGTCGACGGCTTCCGCATCGACGCCGTCTCGAACATCGTCTACTATCTCGGCAATTCCGCCGTCGGGACCAACCGCCCGGCGATCGAGTTCCTCCAGAATCTTTCCGTCGCGGTGAAGCAGGAAGACCATTCCGTGCTCCTCGTCGCCGAGGATTCGACCACCTATCCGAACATGACGAAGCCCGTCGCCGAAGGCGGCGTGGGCTTCGACTACAAGTGGAACATGGGCTGGATGAACGACACCCTCCGGTATTTCGAGAAGGATCCGGTCTACCGCAAGTACCACCACGACCTGATCACCTTCGGGCTCGTCTACGCCTTCTCCGAGCGGTTCATCCTGCCCCTCTCGCACGACGAGGTCGTCCACGGCAAGCGTTCGCTCGTGAACAAGATGCCGGGCGATTACTGGCAGAAATTCGCCAACTACCGAACCTTGCTCGGACTCCAGTTCACCCATCCCGGGAAAAAGCTCCTGTTCATGGGCGGCGAATTCGCGCAGATGCATGAATGGAAGGACAAGGAGGAACTCGACTGGTTCCTCCTCCAGTATCCGCTCCACGAACGCGCCGGCCGGTTCTGCCGCGACCTCCTGCAGGTGTACGGGACGCACAAGGCTCTCTACGAACTCGACGGCAGCCCGGAGGGCTTCCGCTGGATCGACTCCGCCAACCGCGACCAGTCGATCTACTCCTTCGTCCGCTATGCGTCCGACCGCGACGAGTTCTGTCTCGTCCTCCTCAACATGACCCCGGTCGCCTACGAATGCTACCGGATCGGCGTGCCGCGCGAAGGCGCCTACGAGGAAATCCTCAACAGCGACAAGGACGTGTACGGCGGCTCGAACGTCTACAACGGCGTGCCCCTCCGGTCGGAGCGGGAGCCGATGCACGGCTGCGAGCACTCGGTCCAGATGAAGATCGCGCCGCTTTCCTGCACCGTCTTCGCGTTCCGTCCGCTCGATCCGGACGAGACGCCGGACCGGGACTGACGGAAAGGTCGTGACCCGATGAAGAAGACGATCGTCGCGATGATCCTCGTCGGCGGAAAAGGCACCCGCCTCAAAGAAATCACGAAAGACACGGCGAAACCCGCCGTGTCTTTCGGCGCAAAATACCGCCTGATCGACTTCACCCTCTCCAACCTCGCGAATTCCAACGTCGAAGTCGTCGGGATCGTCACCCAATACGAACCCTACGAACTGATGAACTACATCGGGAACGGCGCTTCCTGGGACCTCGATCCGGTCGACGGCGGCATCCGCTTCCTCACCCCCTACGCCTCCTCCGAACAGGTGCTCTGGCAGAAGGGCACCGCCCACGCGGTGCGCCAGTACTTCAATTTCATCCGCGAATTCCAGGCCGACTACGTGCTCATCCTCTCCGGCGACCAGATCTACAAGATGGACTACCAGAAGATGCTCGCGCACCACATCGATCGCCGCGCGGTCGTCACGATCGCCGGCATCGAAGTCGACTGGGAGGATCCATCGCGCTACGGCATCCTCGAAACGGACGCGCGCGACCGCGTCGTCGGGTTCGAGGAGAAGCCCGCGCATCCGAAATCCCGGCTCGCCTCGATGGGCGTCTACCTCTTCAACACCCGCGACCTCGAGCGCCTGCTCACCGTCGGCCCGCAGGACGACCAGATCGATTTCGGGCATGACGTCATCCCCCAGGCGGTCGCCGCGGGAGAAGCCGTCTCCTGCTTCCGATTCGACGGCTACTGGCGCGACGTCGGCACCGTCGAATCGCTCTACGACGCAAACATGGACATGCTCGACGATCCCAATTTCATCGGCCTCAATTCCTCGAAGAACCTGCCCGTGTATTCGAAGTCGCTCAACCTCCCGCCGCACGTCGTCCTCGCGGACGGATCGGTGCGCTCCTCCGTCGTCGCCGACGGCGTCACGATCGACGGCACCGTGATCCGCTCGACGATCGGGTACCGCACCGTCGTGATGAAGAACGCGGTCGTCGAGAACTGCGTCGTCCTGCCCGACGTGTTCGTCTCGGAAGGCGCCCGGATCCGGAACGTCGTCGTCAACAAGGGCGTGATCGTGCCGGAGAACTACCGCCTCGACGCCCGCCGGCCGGTCGTCCTGGACGCGACCAATCTGATGGAACTGGGTGAAATCGGTGAATGACCTCTTCATGGTCGTCGACGCGACCTCCAAAGGCGACTTCAACAAGCTGACGCGCCACCGCATGCCCGGAGCGCTGCCGTTCGGCGCGAAGTACCGGCTCGTCGACTTCACGCTCTCCAACTGCAAGAACTCGGGGATCCGCAACGTCGCGATCTTCCCCTACGGCAACTACCGGTCGCTCGCCGACCATGTCGGCTCGGGCGAACGCTGGGACCTCTCCCGCCGCAAGGACGGCATCTTCATCCTCCAGCCGAAAAACCTCACGTACACCTACGAGGACGCGATCAGCTTCCAGCGGATGTACGAGCATCAGGAGTATTTCGTCCGCAGCACCCAGGAGTACGTCGTCGTCACGCCCGCCAACATCGTCTGGTCGATCGACTTCAACGTCGTGCTGCACGACCACCTGATGAAGAAGGCCGACGTCACCGAAGTGCGCTCCCTCGACGGGAAGCGCCTCAAGACCTTCATCCTCTCCCGGAAGATGCTCCTTTCCTACATCGTCGATTACGACGCGGTCAATTTCCGCAACGTCACCGAGGTCTTCGACTACGCCCCCGATCTGGCGCGCAACACCTACGTCTTCGAATCCGCCTGCTTCATGATCGAGACGCCGCAGGATCTCTACCGCGCCGACATGGCGCTCCTCCAGCTCGACGTCAAGAGCCAGATCTTCAACCCGAACCGTCCCGTCTACTCGAAGGAGACGATGTCCTCGCCCTCCCGCTACGGTCCCGACGCCGACGTCCGGAACGCGATCGTCGCCTCCGGCGCGTACATCGAGGGATCCGTCTACAATTCCCTCATCGGCCGCAAGGCGTCCGTCCGGAAGGGCGCCACGGTCGTCGACTCCGTGATCATGAACCAGTGCGTGATCGAGGAAGGCGCCGTCGTCCGCGGCGCGGTCCTCGACAAGGAAACCGTCGTCCTCGCCGGCGCCGAGATCCGCGGTTCGGCGGACGACCTCTTCATCACCGAGAAGAAGCAGGTCGTCGCCAACGACGAGAACCTCAAGGTCCTGCAGATCGCGGCCGAATGCGTCCCTTACGTCAAGACCGGAGGTCTCGCCGACGTCGTCGGCGCGCTCGCCGTCAACTTCCCGAACCTGGGCGTGCGCTCCGCCGTGATGATGCCGCTCTATCCGCGCGTCAAGGAGAAGTACCACCTCTTCCTCGAGGCGGTCGCCGACCAGATCGTCGACTACGGCGGGGAGAACTACAAGACCTCCCTATACCGCATCGTCGACGGCGGAGCGACCTTCTATTTCGTCGAATCCTACGATTTCTTCGATCGCCCGAACCTCTACGGCTACGGCGACGACGGCGACCGCTTCGCCATCTTCGCGAAGGCCGCGATCGGCTTCTTCGGCACGTTCGAGGAGATTCCCGACGTCGTCCACGTCCACGACTGGCATCCCGGGCTGATTCCGCTCCTGCTCAAGCGCGACCCGCGCTATGAGGACGTCAAGACGATCCTCACCGTCCACAACGTCGACTACCAGGGAGTCGCCTCGTCCGAGGTGATCCGTCGGCTCGGCGTGACAGACTACCAGATCACTTCCGGAACGGTCAACTTCCTCGAGTCGGCCCTCTACAACGCCCACAAGATCACGACCGTCTCGCCGACCTACCGCGACGAGCTGCACTACGAGTTCTACGCGAAGAACCTGATCGAGGCCTTCCTCCGCCGCGACCGCGACTTCTACGGCATCCTGAACGGCCTCGATCCGTCCGTCGGACCGGAAAACGACCTGACGATCAGGAAGCGCTTCGACGCGGAGACGGCTCGCCCGGGCAAGCGCGCCTGCAAGGCGCACCTGCAGGCGACGATGGGACTCCTTCCGGGCGACGACCGCTTCGTCGTCGGGATGGTCACGCGCATCGCCGAGCAGAAGGGCTTCGACATCCTCCTCGGGGCGCTGGACGAGATCATGGCCTCGCCCGAGGTCGAGTTCGTCCTCCTCGGCACCGGCGAGGACCGCTACGTGAACGCCCTGCGCCATTTCGAGGCGAAGTATCCCGGGCGGATCAAACTGAACATTGGTTACGATTCCGCAGTTCCGAACGCGATCTACGCCGGGGCGGACGTCTTCCTGATGCCGTCGCGGTTCGAACCGTGCGGGACCGGACAGATGATCGCGCTCCGCTACGGCACGATCCCGATCGTGCGCCAGACCGGCGGCCTCAACGATACGGTCCAGACGTTCGATCCGGTCGCCAAGCAGGGCAACGGCTTCAAGTTCTACAACTACGACGCGCGCGACCTCGCCTACCAGTTCCTGAATGCCCGGAACCTGTTCCGCGACCGGCGCGAGGACTGGGACCGGCTCGTGCAGAACGCGATGGCCTCGCGCTTCCCGCTCGAAGCGAGCGCGAAGGCGTACGTGCAGCTGTACGGAACGATGCTGTAATCGGTTACCATGCGTTTTTTCCCCCCGCTGCGACGGCGGATGATATAATGCTTCCTGTGAGGTGTCTTCCGATGAACAAAGGACCATTCCAATCCGCCGCGACCTTCGTCGAGGCGTTCAAAGAACGCCTGCGGGCGACCTACATGACCGATGTCCCGCATTCGAGCGTCCGTCAGCGCTACAACGTCCTCGGCACCCTCGTGCGCGAGGCGATCGCCGACGACTGGATCGCCACGACGGAACGGCTCGCGGCCGCGCAGGCGAAAGAAGTCTTCTATTTTTCGATGGAGTTCCTGATGGGACGCCTGATCACCAACAACCTGATCAACATGGGCGTCCGCGACGTCGCGCTCGCGGCGTTCGACCGGCTCGGCCTCGATCTGAACGAACTCGAGGAATTCGAGTCCGATCCCGGCCTCGGGAACGGCGGCCTCGGCCGTCTCGCCGCGTGCTATCTAGATTCGATGGCCTCGCTCGGCTATCCCGGCTTCGGCCATTGCATCCGCTACCGTTACGGCCTCTTCCGCCAGGCGATCAAGAACGGCTACCAGGAGGAGCGCCCCGACAACTGGCTCTCCGACGGCTACGTCTGGGAAGTCCGCAAGGAAGAAGAAGCGGAAGACGTCGCCTATGGCGGCCACGTCGACTGGACCGATGGGAAACTCGTCTACCGCCCCGCGATGTTCGTGAAGGCGGTTCCTTACGACGTGCCGATCGTCGGCGCCGGGAACGGCGTCGTCAACCATCTGCGCCTCTGGAACGCCGAGGCTTCCCGCAAATATCCGAAAGGCCGCTCCGCGTTTGAATACGAGTTCGAACTCCAGAAGCTGTCCGGCTTCCTCTATCCCGACGACACCACCGACGACGGGAAGCGGCTCAGGCTGATGCAGCAGTACTTCTTCACCTCCGCGGGCGTCAAGAGCGTTCTCCGGAAGCACCGTGCCGCCTACGGCACGCTCGCCAATCTCGCCGAGAAGGCCGTCTTCCACATCAACGACACCCATCCGACGCTCGTCATCCCCGAACTCCTCCGCCTCCTCCTCGACGAGGAGAACATGGCGTGGGACGATGCCTGGAAGATCGTTTCGCACGCGACCGCTTACACGAACCATACGATCATGTCCGAAGCGCTCGAGAAGTGGCCCGTCTACATCCTGCAGCCGATCCTGCCCCGCATCTTCCAGCTGATCGAGGAGATCAACCGCCGCTTCACGAACGCCCTGCTCGAACGGTATACGTACGACCGCGTCGACTTGATCGACCGGATGGCGATCGTCTCCGGCGGCCAGGTCCGCATGGCGAACCTCTGCCTCGTCACCTGCTTCTCCGTGAACGGCGTCGCGAAACTCCACACCGACATCCTGAAGTCGATCGAGATGCGCGATTTCTACGAGTTCGCACCCGCGAAATTCACGAACGTCACGAACGGCATCACGCACCGCCGCTGGCTGATCCATTCCAATCCCGAACTCGCCCGCATCCTCGACGGGGCGATCGGCACCGCCTGGCGGAAGGAACCAGAGCGGCTGGCGGAATTCGAACGCTTCCGGGACGACCCGGGCATCCACGACGCGCTCCGGGCGATGAAGCGCGCGAAGAAGGTCGAACTGGCCGCCCGGATCCGCTCCGAACACGGCCTCGTCGTCGATCCGGATTCGATCTTCGACATCCAGGTGAAGCGACTGCACGAATACAAGCGCCAGCTCCTGAACGCCCTCCACGTGATGGCGCTCCACGAACGGCTCAAGACCGACCCCGCCTTTCGGGCGGGATACGTCCCGCACACCTTCATCTTCGGCGCGAAGGCGGCCGGCAGCTATCATTTCGCCAAGAAGGTCATCAAGCTGATCAACACGATCGGCGACAAGGTCAATTCCGATCCCGACACCAACGCCTTCCTGAAAGTCGTCTTCGTCGAGAACTACAACGTCAGCTATGCCGAGAAGATCATGCCGGCGGCGGACGTCTCCGAACAGATCTCGACGGCATCGAAGGAAGCGTCCGGCACCGGCAACATGAAGTTCATGATGAACGGCGCGCTCACGATCGGCACCGAGGACGGCGCCAACGTCGAGATCCACGAACTCGTCGGCGACGACAACATCTTCATCTTCGGATTGCGGTCCGAGGACGTGACGCGGATCGCCCGCGAGCGGAATTACCGCCCGAAAGACCATTACGACGCCGATCCGGAACTCCGGCTGGTGCTCGACCGGCTCGTCAACGGGTACTTCCAGAACGTCGATCCGGGCGAATTCCGCGACATCTGCGACCGGCTCCTCTATGACGATGCCTACCTCATCCTGAAGGACTTCGCCAGCTATCGCGACGCGCAGTCCCGCGCCAACGAGGCGTACAAGGACATCCGCGGCTGGTACCGGAGCGTCGTCGTCAACATCGCGAAAAGCGGCGTGTTCTCCTCCGACCGGTCGATCCGCGACTACGCGGACGCGATCTGGCACATCGTCCCCGCCTGTCTTCCCGACTGAGCCGGGGTTTCGTCCGCACGGCCGCGCCGACCCGCGGACGCAACATCAAAATTCCCCACAGAGGTGATCCCGCCATGAAAAAAACGCTCCTCGCGCTCCTCGCGCTCCTCTTTGCGTCGGCGCTGTCCGCCTGCGATCGCGAGATTCCCGACTATACCGTCGACGAAGCCTTCGTCCTCATGAACGAGGCGGTCGACGAGTGGCTCGGGGCCGCCAGTTTCGTCGCCACGTTCGAAGCGACGTACGAATCGGAAACGCTCGACCTCACGGAATCGATCGTCGTCCGCATGAAGAACGCCGGATCCGGCGACCTCGTCTCTCACGTCGTCATGTCGGTCACGAAAAACGATTCGTGGCAGTATACCGTCAACCAGTACGAAGCGGGGATCCTCTACACCGCCCGCAACGAGAACGGCACCGTCGAGCGCGTCTACGACGCCCAGTCCCGCACGTCCTTCGAAGCGCTCTACCGGTCGTTCCTGAAGTCCGGGTTCGATGCAGCGGATGTCCGCGAGGAATCGATCATGGTCGACGCCGACCAGTGCACCGTCACCTTCGAACTCGACGCGAACGAGATCGACGACTCCCTCTACGTTCCCGAGGACCTCGACCGCGTGACGTTCGCGACCGTCTCCGTGACCTTCCGCCACGACGGCACGCTCGTCAGACTCGACGTCGCCTACGACGGTTACGTCGGCGAGGAACGCGGCGCCGAGAACTACGTCGTGACCTTCGAGAAACTCGACCGCTACGTCGTCATCGCGCGGTTGTCCGCATCCGAAAAAGCCACGTACGCGGAGGTTGAAGAAGATGCGGAGTGAAGTCATCGTCGACCTCTCCTACCCCCTCTCGCCGGCAACCCCGGTCTACCCCGGCGATCCGCCCATCGCCGTCGCCGACGTACTTCTGAACGAGCCCGTCGGCTTCAACCTGAAGCGGGTTTCGACGGCGATGCACGTCGGCACGCATCTCGACGCGCCCCGCCACTATTTCGCGGACGGCGCCGGCGTCGACCGGATTCCACTTTCCGCCTGCGTCGGCCGGGCCGTGATGGTCCGCGTCGCGCCGGTCGGCGGGATCGTCCGGACCGCCGACCTCGAATCGGCCTGGAACGCCCTTGCGATCCGGCATGAACGGTTGCTCGTCCATACCGGGTTCGGCGACCGCTTCGGCACGCCCGCCTATTTCTCCGCCCATCCCGGATTCGAACCGTCGCTCTTTCCCTTCCTCAGAAAGAACGGCATCGCCCTCTTCGCGATCGACCTGCCGTCGATCAAGTACGGGACCGCGGACAACGCCGCGGCGCACGCGGATCTCCTCGGCGCCGGCATCGTGATCGTCGAGACGCTCGCGAACACCGGCGCGCTTCCGGACGAATTCTTCTTCGCGGCCGCACCGATCGCGTTCGAGGGCTTCGACGGTTCGCCCGTGCGCGCCTATGCGATCGTCGGCTGACACAACCGGTTGCATTTCATCGGCTTCGGGTGTATAATCGTATTGGAAAACAAATGATCGACTTCGGGGCGGGGTGCGATTCCCCACCGGCGGTGACAGTCCGCGAGCTTCGGCTGACCGGGTGAAATTCCCGGACCGACAGTACAGTCTGGATGGAAGAAGTCGGCGTCCGCATTTTCGCGAGCGCGATTCGCCCCATTTTCGGGGCGATTTTCTTTGGGAGGCATCCTCATGTCCGACACAGTCAAGACGATCGTCACCGTCGCCGCGGTCCTCGCGGCCATCGGCCTGTTCTACTGGCTCGCCCGCATCCGCGAAAAGGACGGCGGGAGGAAGAAGGGACTCGGCGTCGCGCTGCTCGCGATCGTCCTCGTCCTCTTCGGCGTCACCTTCGGGCTCGCGACGCAGTCGGCGCCGCCGCCCGCGGGCACGATCGTGCTCGTCGACGCGATCATCCTCTTCGCCTACGCGGTGATCCTCTTCTTCGTCCTCAAGTTCCACGTGGGCGTCGTCCGCTGCAAGGAGCCGGCCACGCGCCGGATCGCCTTCCTCGGCATCGTCATCGGACTCGCGAGCGCGCTGATGCTGCTCGGCTTCCCGATCATGCCCGCGGCGCCGTTCCTCAAGGTCGAATTCTCCGGACTCATCATCTTCATGACGCTCCTGTGGTTCGACTGGAAGACGGCCGCGCTCGTGAGCCTCGCGACCAACTTCATCCACGTCTTCATGCCCGGATCGGCGCCCGTCATCCTCTTCCTCGACGAGGGCGTGAACTTCATCGCGACGATGGCGTTCCTGCTTCCGGCCGCGCTCCTCATGAAACGCGCGGACGCGCCGAAACGCGGCACGATCCTCCTCTTCACCGTCGTCGGGGTCGCCTTCACGACGGTCGGGATGACCCTCTACAACGCCTACTTCAACCTGCCGATCGTGTACGGCATGGACATGCCGTTTTCCGCGGTGGTCGAGGTGTTCGGCGTCTTCAACCTGATCAAGTGGGGATTCGTCGCGCTTTCCGTCAACGTGGCCTGGAAACGGCTCTACTCGCTCCGGTCCTTCCGCGAGGAGGAAGCCTGCGACCTTCCCGACACGGACTGATCATCATGAAAAGAAGGCTTCCGGTCGTCCGGAAGCCTTCTTTTCATGGGGCATGGTCAGAGGATGATGCCCCCGCCGGCGAGATGACTGCGGATCTCGGGATGGACGGGGAGGATGACATGGCGGTCGACGTCGGCGTAGACGAGGCGGATCCAGCGGATGAGGCGGGAATTTCCGCCGGAACGGATTTCGACCGTCTCGCCGGCGGAAGCGATTCTGCCGTCCGGGTCGAGCCGGACCTTGTACGAGACGATCCGCTTCGACCAGACGACCTTCGCCTCGGCGATGCGGATCCGGATCGTCGGACCGTTCTGGCGGACGGTGCGGACCGCCCCTTCCGGATCCTGCCGCAGCCAGAAGAAGGCGCGGCCGAAGACTTCGGCGCGTTCGTCCGGATCGGAGCTTTCGCGGACGCGGCCGGAGCGGACGTCGTAGTCGTAGACGCGGTCCGACGTCGCGAGGATCTCGCGGCGGGACGACTTCATGTAGGCGACGGGATTCTGGGCGTCGTCGAAGCTGAGCCAGTGCAGCACCGGACGACTCCGGAGCCGGAAGACGACGGCGACGACGCCGAAGAGGAGGATGGCGCCCGCGAACCAGGCCGCGAGCGTGTAGAATCCCTGTTCGTACAGCGGGTCGCCGGGGAAGCGTTCGACGCCGTCGAACTCGATCGACTCGCCCGTGACGAAGATGACGGTGAAGATCATCAGGGTCCACGCGAGCGCGAAAACGGGAATGACGGCGAAGAGCGCAGGCAGGCGGTTGTGCTCGACCGCGGTCGCCGTTTTCATTTTAATAAAATGAAGTCGTGCATCTGCGTCCATGCGTCTCACCCGTCCCTCTGCTTTCCATTATATCACGGGGCATGGCGGCGTTCCCGTACAAAATGCGATTTCATGTGTCAAAAAAAAGCCAATGATGGTAAAATGATAGAGAAGGAACTTCGAAGCGACGGTGAAAGCATGAATACGGTGAAAATCGACAAATACTTCAAAGGCATGATCGCCCACCGCGGCCTGTCCGGCATCGAAACGGAGAACACGATCAACGCGTTCGTGGCGGCGGCCAACCGCAGCTATTTCGGCATCGAATGCGACGTTCACGCCACCCGCGACGGCAAGATCGTCGTCAGCCACGACGACACCCTCCTCCGCCTCGGGCTGCTCAACCTCTACATCCCCTCGTTCCGCTTCGACGAACTGCGCAAGTTTTCGCTCATCGACCGCAAGAGCGGCAATCTCTCCGAGAACATCTGCATCCCGTCCCTCGACGAGTATCTCCTCATCTGCAGGACCTATAAGAAATGCGCCTTCATCGAACTGAAGGCGGGCCTGACCCTCGACAACGTCGACAGCGTCGTGCGCGAGGTCAGAGCCTCCCGGATGGAGGACAAGGCGGTCCTCATCGCCTTCGACGACCGCTATCTCGTCCACGTCAAGAAGAACCATCCCGGCATCGAGATGATGCTCCTGTTGTCGGAAGTGACGGACAAGAGCTTCGATTTCTGCGAAAAGCACCAGATCGGGCTGGACGTCCAGTTCGACAAAGTCGACGAGGACGTCCTCAAGAAGGCGCATCTCATCGGTCTCAAGGTCGCGGTCTGGACCGTCGACGACAAGGCCGTCGCCGAAAAGCTCATCAAGATGGGCGTCGATTACATCACGTCCAACATCCTGGAGTGACATGGACAGGATCCTCGTCATCGGGGCCGCCGTCGTCGACATCGTCGGCGTCGGATCCGGCCCGATCGTTCCGGGCGACTCGAACCCCGGCTCCGTCGGCCTGGCCGTCGGGGGCGTCGCCAAGAACATCGCCGAAAACCTGACCCGCCTCGGCATGGCGGCGAGCCTCCTCACCTTCTTCGGGGACGACCCCTTCGCCGCGCTCATCCGGAACCATCTTGACACCGCCGGTGTCGACTTCGCGATGTCGCCGACGGTCTCCGGGCCGTCCGGGATCTACGTCGCGGTGCACGGAAGCGACGCCACCCTCACCGCCGCGGTGAACGACTTCTCCATCGTCGATTCGCTCGTTCCCGCCGATTTCGACCCGTTCGACGCCTACATCCGCGGCTTCGACGTCATCGTCCTCGACGCGAACCTCCCCGCATCGGTCCTCGATCACCTCACACGCCGCTACCGCGGGAAAAAAATCGCGGTCGACGGCGTCAGCCGCGCGAAGGTCGTCCGCATCAAGCCCTTCCTCGACCGCGTCTGGCTCCTCAAGGTGAACCGCGGCGAACTCGGGGAACTGCTCGGCGGGAAGGCCGACGACGTCATCTACGGCGTCAAGGACCTCATCGCCACGGGCGTCGGATCGGTCGTCGTCACGAACGGCGCCGAGCTGATCACCTACAACATCGAGAAACGCATCTACCAGACGGCGATCTTCACTTCCCGCAATCCGGTTTCGACCTCGGGCTGCGGCGACGCGCTCTTTTCCGGGACCCTCTACGGCCTCGCGAAAGGACTCACGATGCACGAAGCCGTCAATCGCGGCAAGAAAGCCGCGATGCTCACGATGGAGGTCGCACTCCCCTGCAATCCCGCGCTCCATCCGGACTTTCTGGAGGAATAGGAGGAATCACGATGAAGAATCCGATGATCGATCTCATCCTTTCCCGGCGCAGCATCCGCCAATACGCCGAAGACCCCGTTTCCGACGAGGAGCTCCGCCTCATCGTCGAATGCGGCATCCATGCGCCGACCGCGCGCAACAAGCAGTCCTGGCATTTCACCGTCATCACCGACCGCAAGACGATCGACGCGATCAGCGAGATGACGATCGCCGGCATGGACCGCCTCGGCATCAAGAAGGAGGTCGGCTATCACGTCTTCTATCACGCCCCGGTCGTCATCTTCCTGTCGTCGGCGATCGAAGGCTTCAGCGAAATCAACTGCGGCTGCGCGATCGAGAACATCGCGCTCGCCGCGAAGGCGCTCGGCCTCGGTTCGGTGATCGTCGGCCAGACCCGGTACATGTTCCATCAGGCCAACGTCGTCGACGTCAACCGCCTCCTCAAGATCCCGGAGGGTTACGAGCACGACTGCGCGATCTGCCTCGGCCATCCAGCCGGACCCGATCCCGACCCGAAGACGATCCGGGAAGGCGTCGTCGACTACATCCGCTAGCCCCCGCAGAATACTTTTGACGCGTTCAAAAGTATTTTTTGCATCCTGTGCCTTTGCCCTACGAAAGGAAGTGTCCGCCATGTGGCAGGAAACCCATCGCCTCTGGACCGAACGCGCCGATCTCGACCCGGCCGTCCGCAGGGACCTCGAGAACCGGACCGAATCCGAGCTCGAGGACATGTTCTATACGTCCCTCACCTTCGGTACCGGCGGCATGCGCGGCGTCGTCGGCGCCGGCACAAACCGCATGAACGTCTACACGGTCCGCCGCGCGAACGAAGGCCTCGCCCGCTATCTGGAGAACAGGTACGTCGCCGGGGCGCTTCCGCGCGGCGTCGTGATCGCCCACGACAACCGCAGCATGTCGCGCGAATTCGCCGAGGAATCGGCGTCGGTGCTCGGCGCCCACGGCATCCGGGCGTATCTGTTCGAGAGCCTGCGGCCGACGCCGGAACTCTCGTTCGCGGTCCGCGACCTCGGCGCCCTCGCCGGAATCGTCGTCACCGCGAGCCACAACCCGCCGAAATACAACGGCTACAAGATTTACGACGAGTACGGTTGCCAGTTCACGCCCGACTACGCCGACGAAGTCGTCGCCGCCGTCGGCTCGGTCCCCGATCCATTCGCGATCGCGACCCTCGACCTCGCGACGATGAAGCGCAGGGGATTGCTCGTTTCGATCGGATCCGACGTCGACGCGCGCTACCTCGCGAACGTCAAGACCGTCCAGATCCGTCCCGAGGAAGCGAAGGACGTCATGATCGTCTTCACGCCGCTCCACGGCACCGCCGCCGAACTCGGCACGCGGCTCCTCGACGAGACCGGATACCGGTACGAGACCGTGCCCGAACAGATGGTGCACGATCCCTTCTTCGGCACCGTCAAAAGTCCCAATCCGGAGAATCCGGAAGCGTTCGCGATGGCGATCGCGAAAGGCCTCTCCTGCGATGCGGACCTCCTCGTCGCCACCGATCCCGACGCCGACCGCCTCGGCGTCGCCGTCCGCGAAGGGAAGGGCTACCGCCTCCTCACGGGCAATGAGACGGGCGCGCTCCTGATCGACTACCTCCTCGCCGGATTGAAGGAAAAGAACACGCTTCCGGCGAAGGGCGTCGTCTTCAACACCATCGTCACGTCCGACCTCGGCGCCAAGATCGCGCGCTCCTACGGATTCGACGTCGTCTCGACCCTCACCGGCTTCAAGTTCATCGGCGAACAGGCGCGCTTCCTCGAAGGCACCGACCGCACGTTTTTGTTCGGGTACGAGGAATCCTATGGCTACGTCATCAAGGATTTCGTCCGCGACAAGGATTCGCTCCAGGCGCTCCTCCTCGCCGCCGAAGCCGCCAACCACTGGAAAAAGCGCGGGAAGACGCTCGTCGTCCGGCTCCGCGAACTCTTCGCGCAGTACGGCACGCATCTCGAAGCGCTCCACAACGTCGACCTCCTCGGACTCGAAGGGGCGAAGCGGATCGACCGCATCGTCGATGGCTTCCGCCGCGAACCGCCCGCCTCCGTCGCCGGTCTTACAGTGCGCGCCAGCGAGGATTACGACCGTCGCGTGCGGATCGAAGGCGCGCGCGTGACGCCGCTTGTGCTGCCGCGCTCGAACGTCGTGAAGTTCATCCTCGAGGACGGGTCGTGGTTCGTGCTCCGTCCGTCCGGCACGGAGCCGAAGCTGAAGATCTACGTCGGTGTCGTCGACGCCGATCCCGGCGCCGCCGAAGCGCGCCTGAAACGCCTCTTGACGGAACTCCTCGCGATCGTCGAGGCGATCCGCTGAAAAAGGTTTGCGCCGCGTGCGCAAACCTTTTTTCGTCTCCCCCGTTTTGTGATATAATGTGATATCGGATGGTGATACCATGCCCTATGTCGTCGCGGCGGTCGTCGTGGCCGCGCTCTTCGCACTCTACGTGATTTCCTACAAGCTGAATGAAAAGACGAAAGTGCCCGAAGGCTGCGAGTTTCCCGAAGGCTTCGAAGGCTGCGGCGGCTGCAAGTCGGCCACGTGCGCGGCCCGCCGCCCCGCGGGGGAAGGCGGGAAACGTGCTTGACAACGACTGGGGCGTCCTCCTCGCCGAAGAATTCAAGGCGCCGTATTTCCGGAGTTTGACGGCCCGCGTCAAGGCCGAATACGCCGCCGGTCCGTGCTATCCGCCGCTCGACAAGGTCTTCCAGGCCTTCCGCCTGACGCCGTACGCCGACGTCAAGGTCGTCCTTCTCGGCCAGGACCCCTACCACAACCCGGGCGAGGCGATGGGACTCTGCTTCTCCGTGCCCGCGGGGGTCGCGCTCCCGCCGTCGCTCCAGAACGTCTTCCGCGAACTTGAAGACGACCTCGGGATCGCGCCGTCCGCCACGGGCGACCTGACCCTTTGGGCGCGGCGCGGGGTACTCCTGCTCAATACCGTCATGACGGTCGCGAAGAACCGCCCGCTGTCGCATCGCGGCCTCGGCTGGGAAACCTTCACCGACCGCGTCATCTCGCTTCTGAATGAGAAAAAGGAACCCGTCGCGTTCGTCCTCTGGGGCGCGAACGCGCGGTCGAAGAAGGCGCTCGTCACGAATCCCGCCCATCTCGTCGTGGAAAGCGCCCACCCGTCCCCGCTGTCCGCGTCGTCCGGGTTCTTCGGATCCCGCCCGTTTTCGCGGATCAACCGCTTCCTGGAAGCCGCGGGACGCGGACCGGTCGATTTCGATCTCGGCCGGCGAGAGGAGTAACGTGTACCGGAAACACCTTCAGAAAATCTCCTTCACCGGGATGCTCGTCGCGATCGGCGTCGTGCTCGCCGAATTCCTGGCGATCTCGCTGCCGCCGACGGCCTCCCCGGTCATCCGCTTCTCGATCGGCTATCTGCCGATCATCCTCGCCGGCGCCTTCTTCGGCCCCGTCTACGGCGGCATCGCCGGCGCGGCGCAGGACCTCCTCGGCTTTTTCCTGTTCGGCGCCGCGAAGGGTTACTCCTTCCACCCCGGCTACACGCTGAACGCGATCCTCTACGGCGTCCTCCCCGCGCTCTTCCTGAACCGGTCCTTCCGGTCGGAGAAGAAGCTTTTCTACAGACTCAACTACGTCATCGCGGGGGTCCTCTTCGGGCTGTCGGCGTGGTTTTTCCTCGACATCGAGACGGTCGCGAGCAGCACCCTCGGGACCGAAGCGAAACTGCTGCTCGCGGGGTTCGCGCTCGCCGGCGCCGCCGGCCTCGCGCTCTTCAACTTCCTGATGCGGAAGAAGACGGCTTCGCCGCACATGCCGCAGAAGGTGCTGTTCGTCGTCATCGTCATGTACGCGCTCACGAGCCTCGTGCTCACGCCGCTCTGGATCTATTCGGTGAACCCGGGATACGACGTCTGGGTCAACATCCCGCTCAGGCTCCTGAAGATGCCGATCGAGACGACCTTCTACGTCCTCCTCCTCACCCCCCTGCTCGGCCTCTACGCGAAACTGGACGGGAAACAGGAAAACGCCACCGATTGAAAACGCGGGTCGCCCGCGTTTTTTTATTGCGTTCCGGCTACGGCAGATGGATCATGGATGCATGATTGCCACGTTGTCGCATCCGGCGAACAACGGCAACGTCCTCATCATCGCGCACCTCGGATAGAACGCGAACGGGTGGAGATCTCGCCGCCTGAAGGCATGAAAAAACACGATCGGGCGATCGTGTTTTTTGATGGTCAGAGTTCGATGATCTTGACTTCGCCGGGGCCCATGTGGAGCCAGACGTTGCCCTCGGGGGTGAACTGGGAGAAGTCGCGGGGCATCTCGTAGGTGGCATAAACGAGTTTTCCTTCGCGGGCGAAGCAGCCGGATTTCTCGCGGAGCGTCTGGAGCTGCGCGGTGACGCGGACGTCGTTCGTGTAATCGGCGTTGGCGCAGACGAGGAGACACCTGCGGGTCTTCTTGTCATAGTAGGAGACGCCGACGGCGGGAGTGTCGAATTCGCCGAAGTAGATCGGCACGTAGGCGCCGAGGTCGGCGATCTGGTCAAGCCAGCGGGCGCGGATCTCCTTGACGCCGCCCAGGTGGTCGGCGAGTTCCCAGCGGTCCGGCGCCATGTAGTGGAACGCGTATTTGTCGAAGAGGGCGAGCTTGCCGTAGAAGAGGTCCTCTTTCGGCAGGTTGTACTTGTCCTTGTCGGTGCAGTCGACGCCGGTGTTCATCGGCTGGACCTCGTAGACTTCCTGGCCGGAGTTGATGAAGGGCACGAGGTTGGGGAGGAGCATGTTCAGCACGGTCACCATGCGGGCGAGCCGCTTTCCGCCTTCGCGGCCGGCGATGCGGGCGGTGTCGTGGGTCTCGGCGCAGGCGAACATCGGCAGGGCGATGTCCTTCGCGCCGTAGACGAACTTGTGGAACTTCTTTTCCCAGATCCGCGGCTCCATCCAGAAGCCGTTCCCGATGATGACGTTGTAGCCGAGCTCCTTCGCCTTGGCGGCGTTGTCGGTGTTCAGCTCCTCGGCGATGAAGGCGAAGTCGGGATCGTTCTTCTTGGCTTCGGCGATGATCATGTCGAGCAGTTCGCGCGGCAGGGCGTGGCCCATGTCGATGCGGGCGCCGTCGATCCCGAAGGTGCCCTGATAATAGGGGATGATGCCCGCGAGGGTGTTCCACAGTTCCATGTTGGGCTTCTCGCCGGGGAAGAGGTTCGCCTTGATCGTGTCGAAGAGAATGTAGGGGGGCGTGGCCGGATCCTTGAGATACTTGACCGTCTCTTGGGGATGGTCGAGGAACATGCGGAAGAAGGTGACGTCGGTCCACGGCGGCTGGACGTCGTTGATGTGGTCGGAGAACGCCGGGGCGACCTTGAGGTTGAACTTCTCCTCGACGGCGGTGACGAGCCGGGACGGATCCTGTTTGAGGATTTCGTTCCAGAGCGTTTCGTCCTGTGCCTTCGGGTTCTGCTGGAACATGCGGATGTGGCGCTGGACGTCGGGGGAGGCGTAGACCTGGGGCATGTATTTCGGATTCGGCGGGATCGTGTTCTCGAGGCCGTCGACATAGGGGACCTTGTAGGCGGAACTCTCCGTGGCCTTGATCCAGTAGAACCAGTCGGGGTGGTCGCGGATGAGGTCGTTCTCGACCGCGTTCGTGCGCGGGATGATGTCGATGACGACGCGCATGCCGCTCATGTGGCAGGCTTCGACGAACGCCTGGAACTCCTCCTCGACGGTCATCTTCGGACCGGTGAGGGTCTCCTTCAGGGAGGGGTCGAGGTCGTAGAACGAGGCGACGCCGTAGGGGCTGCCGAGTTCGCCCTTCTTGTCCTTGAGCGAGAAGCGGGAGATCGGCAGGAGGTAAACGGTGTCGACGCCCATCTTGCGAAGGAAGGGGATGAGCGCGAGCGTCTTCACGAACGTGCCGGTTTCCTTGAGCCCGTCGAAGTTCCTGACGTCGAGCGAATAGGAGCGGTCGTGGTCCCAGGCGGTCGACGTGCGGATCATCGTCGAATAGAGGACCGCGCGGCGGACCCAGTCGCCGCCGAGATAGCCTTTCCGCGGCTTCTGGCCGCGCGCCTTCGAGAGCGACCGGGCGTAATTCAGGGCGGGATCGGCGCCCGCCATGATGCGGTCGCGGATCACCGTGGCGTAGAAGCGGTAGGGGTTGACGAGCAGTTCGCCCGAGGGGAGCCGGCGCAGTTCCTTGCCGGCGTAGTCCCAGGCGTTCCAGACGTCGGGGACGACATAGTTGACGTCGCCCTGCGGAATCTTCGATTCGAGCACGGCGAGGAGTTTTGCGAGTTTGCTTGTGGGCATGGTTTCACCTCTCACTCTATTATAACAAATATCGGGGCGCCGGAGCCGTCAATCTGAAATGTGTAAATGCTTACAACGGGGCCGATACGCTTTCAAAAACCGTCCGTCCGTAGTATAATTTAACAGGTAGGAGTGAAACCATGAAAAAACCCACGGTCCTGATCGTCATGGACGGCATCGCGTACGGGAAGGAATATCCCGGAAACGCCTTCGCGCTCGCGAAGAAGCCCAACCTCGACAAATTGTTCAAAACGTATCCGAATACCACGCTCGACGCCTCCGGCGAAGCCGTCGGCCTGCCCGAAGGCCAGATGGGCAACAGCGAAGTCGGCCACATGAACATCGGCGCCGGCCGCATCGTCTACCAGTCGCTCACGCGCGTCAACGTCGCGATCAAGGACGGGTCGTTCTGTACGAATCCCGCCTTCCTCCAGGCGTTCGACCACGTGCGGAAGCACGCGTCCAAGCTGCACGTCTTCGGCCTGCTGTCCGACGGCGGCGTCCATTCCCACATCGAACACATCAAGGCCCTGTTCCGCATCGCCAAGAAAAACGGCGTTTCGCAGGCGTACATGCACGCCTTCCTCGACGGCCGCGACGTCCCGCCGCAGTCGGCGACGACGTACATCCGGGCGCTCGAGGCCGATTTCGCCGCGAATGCCTACGGCAGGATCGCGACCGTGCACGGGCGCTACTATGCGATGGACCGCGACAAGAACTGGAGCCGCATCCAGCTTTCCTATGACGTCATGAGCTTCGCCAGAGGCCCGCGCGCGGCATCCGCCGTCGCCGGGGTCGAAGCGTCCTACGCCGCCAGCGTGAACGACGAGTTCGTCCTCCCCTTCGTCGTCGACCCGGCCGGCACGATCGCCTCGAACGACGCGATCATCTTCGCCAACTTCCGCCCCGACCGGGCGATCGAGATCGGCACCGCCTATTCCAATCCGACGGCCGCCAAGTGCGACGTCGCGAACGGTCCCGAAAACATCTTCTTCGTCTCGATGATGAAATACGCCGATTCCGTCAAGGGTCCGCTCGCATTCCAGCTGAACGGCCTCGACCGGATGTACGGCGACTACATCGCCGAACTCGGACTCACGCAGCTCCGCATCGCCGAAACCGAGAAATACGCCCACGTCACGTTCTTCTTCGACGGCGGCGTCGACAAGGCGATCCCCGGCGCGACGCGCGTCCTGATCCCCTCCCCGAAAGTCCCCACCTATGACCTGATGCCCGAGATGAGCGCGGCCGCGATCGCCGACAAGATGATCGCCGAACTCGACACCGGCGCCTACGACACCGCGATCCTCAACTTCGCCAATGGCGACATGGTCGGCCACACCGGCGTCATCCCGGCCGCGATCAAGGCGGTCGAGACGGTCGACGCCTGCGTCGGCCGGGTCGTCGACAAGGTGCTCGCGATGGGGGGCGTCGCCCTCCTCACCGCCGACCACGGCAACTGCGAAAAGATGATCGACGACGACGGCACGGTCTTCACCGCGCACACCACCAATCCGGTCCCCTTCCTCATCACGAAGCAGGGCCTCAGGCTCCGCGAAGGCGGCACCCTCGGCGACATCGCGCCGACGATGCTCGACCTGATGGGTCTGCCCCGGCCTGCCGAGATGACGGGGACATCGATCATCGTCCGATGATCGACAGGCGTCTCCGGAACGTCCGGGGGAGGGACCTCGCGTTCGTCCTCCTCGACGGCCTCGCGCTCCCGTTCGCGTTCGGGATCGTCGCCGGGTTCGCCGACTACTACCTCGCGACGCTGTCGTCCTTCAGCCTCGGCGCGATGTTCTACTGGCTGATCGCCCTCTATACGGGCGGCGTCCTGCGCCGCCAGTACGAGGAACCCCATCTCGTCTACGCGGTCGTCGCGACGGCCGGCCTGCTGCTGTCGGCGGTCGTCATCTACACGGTCCCGTACGTCTACGCGGAAGCGGTCCTGTCCGGCGGAAGCCCGCTCGCGGTCTTCAATCCGGCAAGCTACATCCGCTATGCGGCGATCCTCTTCAATCCCCTGAACTGGATCCTCCACTTCAGTTTCGGCCAGACGCTCTGGATCGTCTCGATCGGCGTGGCCACGTATCTCGGGGTCCGCAAAGCCGTCCAAAGGTCTTACTAAAAAAATCCACATAGGAAGAGAAGGAGAAAAACACAACATGCCCAACATCACCAGCGTACACGCGAGGGAAGTGCTCGACTCGCGCGGCAATCCGACCATCGAAGTCGAAGTCTACACCGAATCGGGAGCTTTCGGGCGCGCGATCGTGCCGAGCGGGGCCTCGACCGGCGAACGCGAAGCGATCGAACTCCGCGACGGCGACAAGAGCCGTTACCTCGGCAAAGGCGTCCTGAAGGCCGTCCGGAACGTCAATGAGATCATCGCCCCGGCCGTCGTCGGCTATGACTGCACGATGCAGACGTTCCTCGACAAGCTCATGATCGACCTCGACGGCACCCCGAACAAGTCGAAACTCGGCGCCAACGCCATCCTCGGCGTCTCGCTCGCCGTCGCCCGCGCCGCGGCCGACTACGTCGGACTGCCGCTCTACAAGTATCTCGGCGGCTTCAACGCGAAGCTCCTCCCGACCCCGATGATGAACATCATCAACGGCGGCTCGCACGCGGACAACTCGATCGACTTCCAGGAATTCATGATCCTTCCCGTCGGCGCGACGTCGTTCCACGAAGCGCTCCGCATGGGCGCCGAAGTCTTCCACAGCCTGAAGAAGGTCCTCCATGCGAAGGGCTTCAACACCTCCGTCGGCGACGAGGGTGGGTTCGCTCCCGACCTTTCTTCCAACGAAGCGGGCTTCCAGGCGATCGTCGAAGCGATCCAGAAGGCCGGCTACGTGCCCGGCAAGGACGTCGCGATCGGCATGGACGTCGCCGCCTCCGAGTTCTACGATGCGGAGAAGAAGGCCTACGTCCTCGAAGGCGAGAACAAGACCATGACCAACAAGGAGCTCGTCGACTTCTACGCCGAACTCGTCGACAAGTACCCGATCATCACGATCGAGGACGGCCTCGACCAGAACGACTGGGAAGGCTGGGCGATGCTCACCCGCAAGCTCGGCAAGAAGATCCAGCTCGTCGGCGACGACGTGTTCGTCACGAACACGGCGATCTTCGCCCGCGGCATCGAGAAGGGCATCGCCAACTCGATCCTGATCAAGGTCAACCAGATCGGCACCCTGACGGAAACCTTCAACGCCATCGAGATGGCGAAGAAGGCCGGCTACACCGCCGTCGTCAGCCACCGTTCCGGCGAAACCGAGGACACCACGATCGCCGACATCGCGGTCGCCGCGAACATCGGCATGATCAAGACCGGCTCGCTGTCCCGTACCGACCGCATCGCGAAGTACAACCAGCTCCTGCGCATCGAAGAGGAACTGGGCGAAATCGCCGAGTATCACGGCGCGAAATCGCTCTACAGCGTAAGGAAATAGACCGATTCGAAAAAACAAAGCTTTTGGGTCTTCCCAAAGGCTTTTTTTATGATATAATATCATAGGTAACTTGTCCGCCGCATCCGGAACATTTCGTCCGGTCAGGCACACGGAGGGAATTTCTATGGGATTTCTGGATTGGCTGTTGCTTGTCGTATCGGTGCTCCTCATCGCCTTGGTGATGCTGCAGGAGTCGAAGGACGATGTCAAAAATACGTTCTCCGGAGAGAAGTCGGAGCTGTTCAAGAATCAGAAGCAGCGCGGTCCGGAACTCTTCCTGACGCGGATGACCCTGGGCATGACCGTGGTCTTCGCCGTCGTCACGATTTTGGCACTCATCCTCTAGGACACGACGGAGTGTCCTTTTTTTTTCCCGCCGGATCAAACGGCAAAACGCGCTTCGAAAGGAGGCCGTGACATGCAGAACGACATCATGAAACTGGTCGGCGATCCGGGCTACGTCGCCGCCGACCTCGAGACCATCGCCCGTCTCCTGAAGCTGCGGTCGGACGCCGATTTCGCCCTGCTCAAGAGCACGCTCACCCGCCTCGAGGCGGAAGGCGTCCTCGCGAAGAACAAGCGCGACCGCTGGAACACCGTCGATCGCCTCGGCCTCGTGAAGGGACCGATCGACCTCAAGCGCCAGGGCTACGGCTTCGTCAAGCCCGAGGGCACCGAAGGCCCCGACGTCTTCGTGCCGAAGGTCTCCGTCCTCGACGCGATGGACGGCGACCGCGTCCTCGTCCGCATCGTCCGCCGTTCCGACGACGGCCGCATGGAAGGCGCCGTCCTGCGCATCCTCGACCGCGCGATGAAGACGGTCGTCGGCGAATACTTCCAGGGCGCCGTGTTCCCGAAGAATCCGATCGGCGACTACCTCTTCAAGATCAAGCCGCCGTTGCGCGCGGGACTCACGGACCATACGATCATCAAGGCCGAGATCGTCCGCTACGCCCCCTCGAAGGTCCTCGACGTGAAACCGGTCGAGATCGTCGGCCATCCGACCGATCCCGGCATCGAGATCCTCACGATCGTCGCCGAGCACGGCCTCGCCGTGGCGTTTCCCGAAGATGTCCGCACGGAAGTCGCGACGATCCCCGCCGCGGTCCTGCCG
>Ga0172375_10000633_pt1 | contig 56201 bp, 47 predicted proteins | sample LakKiv1m_FD_114537 | JGI IMG/M metagenome (GOLD analysis project Ga0172375, IMG submission 114537) | Freshwater microbial communities from Kabuno Bay, South-Kivu, Congo - kab_092012_11.1m | ecosystem: Environmental > Aquatic > Freshwater > Lake | place: Democratic Republic of the Congo...
ACATTACAGTCGGAGAAGGTATTATCGGCCAGGAAAATGTAACTATAGAGGCTGGTGGTTCGATCAAAGCCCGCTATCTGAATCAGGCCTCGGTAATATGCAACGGAGACTGTGAACTCAACCGCGGCATTTTCCATTCTAACGTTCTCTGCTATGGCAGAATATTAATGCCATCCGGTGTAGTTGTCGGCGGAGTTGTATACGGTGCTGAAGGCGTCGAAGTGCGTGAAATCGGCGGTGTCAGTGAAGTTAAAACGTCGGTGCTGGCGGGCTTTAACAAGGGTGCACCCTTAAGCCCTGATTCCATCCAGTTGCAGCTTAAAAATATTGATGATGAAGTTGCACGAATCGGCATGCTGGTCAAGCCGCTGCTGCAAAACGGTCTTGGACAGTCGGATGAAGTTCGCAAGTACATAGAAGAATTACAGCAGCTCAAGAAACTGCAGCAGGAACTGTATGACTGGACAGACAAGCACGACGAAGAAGATTGCAGTAACGCCATGATCGTTGTGCGCTCCACCATTCACCGTGGCTCAACCATTATAATAAACAACTCCAGAATGGATATTATGCAGACCATGACGCGCGTGATTTTTCGCTACAGTCCCGAAAAGATGGAAGTTGTAGCCGACCCTCTGCACTAGCATTTCTTCAAGCCTGTATAATTAAAGATATCTGAGCAGCAGACAGCCGTTTGCGCTGAGTAGTCCCCAGTTTCGTAGAGTGACTGTTTCCCGAAAGTGCTGAGGAGAAAATCGCAGATTTTCGTCTCGAAGCATGAGGGAAACGCGCCGCCTGTCACTTCGAGACGGCGCTTTTACGCGCCTCCTCAGTGCAGGCGGAGGTAAATTTCATAACTTGCCGGAAAAAATAAATAATATTTAACCAAACATGGGACGACTCAAGCTGTTTGCGTCTGTTTCTTGATTTTCTGTCTTTCGGGTGATAGACATATTTCTGCCATATTCACAGAGGGCGAACCGAAAAACAGAACATGAATAAATGGGAGGATATCATGAGAAAATTTCTGGCGGTATTGATCATCGGAGCATTGATTCTGCAAATAGGATGTACCACCAAGTATGTTAACCGCAGCGCTGAAATGCCCAAGAAAGCCCGTGTCGGCGTACTTATGGTAGATCGCGACGGTACAGAAGTTCTGAACTCTATCCGTCACAACTACATCCACAATACCTTCATTCAGCACGATCTGGTACCTGTAAGCCTGAAAGATGTGGATGTCGCCACTCTGGACGCCATTGCTGGAAACATCGCGGAAACAAACGCCAGCACGGAATTAAAGAACATCAAGGACTTCGATCCGATCCTGGTTCCTTCGATTCAGGAATACCTGAAGGATGCCGACATCCAGTACCTGCTCTTCGTCAATATCCGCGTTGTGGCTCTCGACGAGCGCATTCAGGCCGTTCTTATTAAAACTGACGATATGAGCATTGTCGGCAGCAAATTCTACGATTACAGCATTATGAAGCCGCTCTGCATTCCGCTGAGCGTTGTCATGGTCGGCGCCATTGTCTGCCCGTGGTTCTTCCTGCGCGATCACGATAAAGCCCGTTTCGAGCTTGTGCGCGATATGCTGGACGAATTCATGTATTGATCCGATAAATGTAATCAACGAAAAAGCCCCGCTCGCGAGTGGGGCTTTTTTTATAATTTCAATCAGGTTCTAGTCGGCTTTGATTGCCTGTTTGGGTGTCGGCTCTTCTTCCTTGCTGCAATCAGATTTCTCTATGGTGTTTATCTCAACAACATCAATCCGGGTCGGGCTCTTTACATCCAGCCAGGCCACGTTCCAGTGGTTGCAGTATTTCAGGTAAGATTCAGTATAGGGCGGTCCGTAACGGAAGGTTTTTCTTAGTGTTCCGAAAATCCAGATGCGCACCGTAATGCTCTGTGAATCTTTTCCGGCATAATTTTCAACCGCCACCAGGTGTTTTCCCGCCTGGGGCAGCGAAAGGTTGATGTTCTCCGGCCCGCGTCCATCGATGTCGTCGATATCCAGTGTTGGATCATCGTCTCGCACGCCTTGAGTGCTCCAGTCGGGAGCCTCGGCAGGACCGGGGCAGCCCTGAGGCGCACAGGCGCAGGGCGGTTCATTCAGTGAACATTGTGTATCGCAGTTCAGCCAGTGGCAGTCGTCGCGGCTTTCCTTGTCGGCTCTGACATAGGTGCCATTGGGACGAACCATATGCAGATCGTGGTCGTTACCTTCTTTTGACCAGATAAGCTGTACATGTATGGTTTCCTGCGGAATAGCTTCAATAGTAACCAGATCGACGACACTGTCGGTGCAAACCTGATTTTCGGCATCGGTACCGCAGTCTTCGGGTGAAGTGTAACCGTCATCAGAGTCGCACAGGCTTAAACTGACTACATAAGTGCCTGCCAGTTCTGCGTAGAAGTTGGGACGGACTTCGTCGGTCCAGATGCCCTGAATGTTGTCTCCCCGATTATCTTTTATTACGGCGCGATAGGAGCCTTCCGGTTTCTGGGCTTCGCCGTCTACGCGGTACCAGTCCCACTTATAGGCGACTATCGCTCCGTTGTCGTCAGTGGATGCCGATCCGTCCAGATAAACCGTGTCCAGAGGCACCACCTGCTGATCCGGGCGGGCAACCGGAACTCCGCAATGCGCAACTGAACTGGTAGTGAGTACGGCTGTCGTTTGCTTCTGCGCACCGTCCAGATACCAGGTGACCTGCATCTGATCGTCGGGAATGCCTCCTTCGGGGACTTCTTCTTCAGGCGGCATGTTCAATTTTATGGTCACTTCCGAGCTTTCTCCCGAGTCGAGCGAATACGGCACCGTGACGGAAGCTGAACCCGTCTCGATATTGTCTATTTCGTAATATCCCGTTCCGAGCAGTGTTTCGATGCCGGCTATTTCCGTTTCTACCGTTCCAATATTGACAACTTCCACCGTGCGATAATTGGCCTGCCCGGCAATAACTGCGCGGAACTGAATTATTTCCGGCTCGATCACCACTCGCGGCGCTGATTTTATGGCGGAAATCAGAGGGACATCCACACGCGGATCCTCAGGATCATCGGAGAGCACCTGCATATCGCCGCTATCGACCGTGTCGTCTTCCGGCATGTAGTGCAGGCGCAATATTGTTGCCGTGCCGGGTGTAAGCGTTATAGGCAGGCTTTCGTGTTCTTTATAAAATTCATGGCTGGTTCCCTGACTGAACTGCATGGATGAAATATGCAGATCAACGCCGCCTGAGTTGCACAACTCTATTTCCTGTACCGATGTGTCTCCGATCTGCACCGAGCCGAAATCGGCTTCGTTGGGGGTTGTGTAAATTTTAGGAACAGTTGAGGACGGATCGTAAGTGCATGGAATGTGTTCGAAATCGATATCGCTTTCTATGGTATTATCCCAATCGCCATCCTCAAATTCGATTTCACCTTCAATTTCAGAAGACAATTCGCTGTCCGAGTCCGAGAGCGCCATGTCGCCGTCAGCCGCTGTATCCAGATCACCGTCGCTGTCATTTTCCATACAGACGCCGTCCTTGCATTCATACCCTTCGCCGCACTGCGGGTCGCAGGCTGACGAGTTTGTACTGCTGGATTCACAGGAGCTCGAAAGCATTGCGCACAGCATTGCTGTGAGAAGGAAAGCTATCAATTGTCTGTTCTGATTCTTCATTATGTACTTCCTCGAAAAATATTACTGCCTTTTTACAGTGTAGAAGCAGTCACCGGCATGTCAAGTTTCACTTGAAGAGTATGTATATTTCTACTACACGTTTATTTCAACATCCGGGAAGCCTGACCGATAAAACTGGTATTTACAGCCTCTTCGTGATAGATAATAAAAAATAAACAGAGGCAATGTTTAGTGAAAACTCTGTCTTTTCAACAGGAGGTCGGTCGATGCAGATCTTGTCCGTAAAGCACCTTTTCGTATTGGCGCTGTTTATTTCTTTCCTGTGGCCCGCTGCTGTTCCAGCGCAGGATCAGGCACCCGCCGAGCAGGGGGGAGAGACTGATTATCTCGAAGAGTATGAATACGTGGGATCAGATCAGACACCCGCCGCGCAGGGCGAAGAACGAAAAATATACAACGATTTCGAAGGTCAACCCACCCTGTTGATTCTTCCTTTAAGACCGCAGGGCATAGAGCCGGAAATCGCCGAGAACCTTACCGACCTGATGGCTCTTGAAGTCGAAAAGACCGGCATGTTCGACGTATACAGCAAAAAAGAGCTTCAGGAGCTTTTAAAGCTGCAGGAATATAAGCAACTCGTCGGAGTGGAAGATGACGGCGAGCTGGCGAAGGTTGGCGAGAAACTGGGCGCGAAATTCCTGCTGCACGGCAACATCGGCAGAGTAGGCGGAACCTATGTGCTTTCGCTGGTGCTGGTCGATGTAAAAGAAGTCCGCGCCGTGCGCCGCGTCAATCAGACCCTGGTCGGTGAACCGGGCGGCTTGATAGGCTCATTGCGTTCGGCTGTGCTGGCTTTAAGTCTCGAAGAGCGCGGTGTTGCACCTGATATTACCGGCAGCCTGATCGACGGCTTGCGCATAGCTGAAAAGCCCAAGACTTTGTTCTTCCATCTGCGTTTAGGATACGAGATTCCGGTGGGTGCTGTGCAGGATGATTCGACACGCAAATTCATTCTGCCGAGTTTGATGGTGGTCAACACCGAATTCGCCTGGCAGTTCCACCCATATCTGCAACTGGTGGGCTCCACAGGCATGGCGCTTTCGCTGATGAACGAGTTTCATAATCAGAACACTCAGGCTTTCTATCGAATTACCGAAGGTGATGCTGAGCCGTCTTTCCTGACGAATATCACTACCAGCCGTTTTGATTTCCAGACCTACCGCATTCCGATTGACATTATGATTAATGTGCGTCCGCCGCGCGGCAGACTGTTGCCATATTTTGCGACCGGTCTGGGTGTGAGTTATCAATTCTATTCGTTCAGCGATGAAACAATAAAACGCAAGCTGCCCGAATATCCCACACCGCCCTGTGCAGATCCGTTCAGTCAGGAAGGCGACATCTGTATAATGCAGTACGATCTTCCCGCCGCCGATTCGAAGAGCTATTTCAATATCGATTTTCCTGTGGCTGCCGGCTTCGATTACCTGATTACCGACAACATAGGAATTTCTGTTGAAGCAAAATACCTTTTAACGTATGCTCTCTCCGGCGATTTCCACGCCGACTTCGTGCAGGATGTTCCAAATGAATACACGAACGAGGATGGAAAAGCGGTGGCGGAAACAACCGGCGACACCGTACCGCTGAGAAGGCTGCATCAGGGTATCAGCCTGAGTTTTGGCGTGATAGCTTATTACTAGAGAGAAGATTCGTAGGTCGGGCGCTGTGCGCCCGACAATTAAATAATCATCGGGCAGGGAATTTGCCCGACCTGCGCCTGGAAGAGTTGTGGAATAGAGAGAAGTACTATGAAAATCAGAACCGCTTTATTGTTCCTTGCATTAATATTCCTGTTTACATCCGCGCCTGTATCGGCGGCTAACCGTGATTGGGAGCAGGGCGATTTCTATGGTGTTAAGATAAATTCATCCGACGCCCAGCCCCGTATCGAAATGCTGGGTGTGCGCACCCGCGATCGCATGGGCGATTCAATTGTAGTGCGCATTACTGCCGATCAGAAAAAAATGCTGGAACGCAACGGTTTTGAATTGTCGCGTCTTTCCGGCAACCCGGCCATGGGTGGCCGTTCGGCGGACAGTTGCAGCGATTTCGCCCAGAACGAAGACGTCATCGCTATTTTTGATGCACTGGCCGACGATTACCCCGATATAGTGCAGAGAATTACTCTGGGCTACTCCGTCGAAGACCGCGAAATTGCCGGAATTATAATCAGCGCCAATCCCGGCATCGAAGAAGACGAGCCTGAAGTGCGCGTAGTGGGAGCACACCACGGAGACGAGTGTATGGCTGTTGAAATCAGCCTTGAAATAGCCGATTACCTGATCGGCCATTACGGTCAAACCGGATACGAAGATGTAACCGATCTGGTCGATAATATGGAAATCATGGTGGCTCCGCTTATCAACCCTGACGGCAATGCCACCGACGAGGATGGTTACAGCACCCGCTACAACGCCAACGGCGTAGACCTTAACCGCGATTACGGATATCAGTGGCGCAACGACTCTTCCGACACCAAACCTTTCGGCGAACCGGAAGTAAGAGCCGTAGTTGACGATGCTCTGCTTAACAACTACGTGCTGTCCTATACTTTCCACACTGTAGCAGATTACATCAACTATCCCTGGAACCTGGGATATTCGAGCGGAACGTATTTCGCCGCAGCCGACGACGACGAGCTTAAATACATATCCGACATATACGCCGCCGAAAGCGGAGCTGAGCCCACTAACGGCTGCGAATGGTACATGACCAACGGCGACACCAACGACTGGTCATACGGTTCCCGCGGCGATTTGGACATAACCATTGAAACCGCCGATTACAATGTCGCCCTTACAGCGCCCAAAAACCGCGACGGCGTACTGGAAACCTTCAAGCTGTTGAATCGCGGCATACGCGGCGTCGTTACAAACGCAGTCACCGGTGACCCGGTTGAAGCGATGGTTCTTTTCGATGAGCCCAAGTGGCAGATATATACAGATCCACTTGTCGGCGATTACCACAAATATGTACTGCCCGGAACCTACAGCTTCACCGTCTGGGCTCCCGGTTATGCGGCTGTGCGCGTTCAGAATGTTTCGGTCAGCGCCGGTGAAATGGAACGCCGCGACGTGCAGCTTACGCCCAACTACCGCTATTACGCACTACAGGCTATTGGTGTCATTACAAACATAACATCCAGCGGCAACACCTGGCAGTACCAGACCTTCGGACCTCCCGACGGCGTCGGTATGGCGCTGAGAAAAGTTGATGAATACTGGTTCGAGAGCGAAGGCGAAATAGTTCTGGATATGAACACCCGCCTCGATAATATTGAAGGCCCCGACCTTAAAGTTTATGAAGCCGGAGCCAAACCCGGACGCGCTTATAAAGTCTATGTCGCAATGTCATACGACGCCGATTCGTGGACTTACCTGGGCAGAGGGCTGGGTGATTCGACCTTCGAGATTGGCGCGGCGGGTCGTGAGTATTTGAGCTATGTGAAAATTAAGGATGACAACACCAGCAGTGATTTCGTACTGGATGCGGTTGAGTATGCGCCTGTAATTGAAGACGGCGACGTGGACGGCGATGCCGACCCGGACCCCGATCCAGATGCAGATCCGGACCCGGATCAGGATCAGAATCCCGATGGTGACGATACACCCGATGGTGACGATGTTCCCGATGGCGACGACGCACCGGATGGCGATGATGTGCCCGATGGTGACGACGCACCGGATGGCGATGATTTGCCTGATGGTGACGACACGCCGGACGGCGATGAAAACGATTGTATTACTCAGGATGAGCTTGGCTGCTGGAGTATAACGCTGATCGACGAAGAATCCTGCTACTCAACGGTAATCAACTCTCATCCTGCACTTACTGAAGTCTGCAATACCGTCAGCCTGCCGGTATTCGAGATCTGCGGAGACGAGCAGTTTAATCTGGTACTCGAAAAACAGGGTGATTCGTGGGCAGGCCCGCAGGACTGCCGGATAAAACCGGAAGGCGAAGAGGGACTGTTAATTGCAGAGGGCGACTGTGGTTTCGGATCTGAAATAAGTGCTGTCACCATTGATGTCGTCGATTGCGGTGAACTGGCTGTCGGTAGCGCCGAGATAGCCGCCACCGATTGCACTCCCTGCGACCCTGACGGAGATGAAATCACCGACGGTGATGAAGTGGCCGATGGTGACACAATGAAGCCCGACGGAGATGAAAGTCCATCTGATGGCGATGAAACCCCCGATGGCGATATCAGTGTTGACGGCGACGGAAACGATAACAACGTCGAAGAGGACGGCAGTTCCTCCGGCAGTTGCTCTTCCGGCACAAATGCTTCGGCTCTGCCGCTCTTACTGCTGGCGCTTATGTTCTTCCTGAGAAGAAAGAATATTGCCTGAGCAAACGAAAAACTTGTTATAAAAAAAGCTCCCTTTGCAGGGGGCTTTTTTCATGGACAAATTAGGCAGCGGATTCTATTTCATGTCACGTTTTTCGAAAACCAGCATGGCTATTATCAGAATCACCGCTATGTAAAAGAAGCCATAAATGGTAGCTCCTGCCATGTAACTGAATGGAATTTCGTGATTGTAAACGGCCAGTCCTTTTACGTTCAGGAACTGGAAATCCGGCAGCATATATCGCATCAATGTCACCAGCATGACGGTAAAAGCATTGGCATTTTCCGGAAGCAGCATTTCCAGAAAGCTGGAAATATGTCCGATTATGTAAAAAGCCAGAGTAAACATGCCCGAGAGTATCGGTGACGAAAGCGACGAGAACATTGTCGCGACTGCTGTTATCAGAGCAATTTGAACAAAGATCAGCCAGATGGCCTTAAGGTAATCGGGTAAGAACTCCAGACCGCCGAAAATAAGTTCGATACAGAAAAAGATTAAGGTCATAAATGCAATCTGTATGAGCAAGGTCAGGATCAACCCGATGTACTTGCCCAGAATGAATTCATATCTGTGCAGCGGACGAGTTATTATTGTAAATATGGTACGCCGATCTATCTCCTTATGAACCAGGCTGATGCCAACGAATATGGCAATAAGCACTCCGAATACTTCAATGTTCGCCAGGCTGACGTTGGCGATTACGCGTATGCGGCTGGACACTGTCATGGTGGCCAGTGTTATGGACATGCCGGAAACTATTACGCCGAAGAAAAGCAGCGTATACAGCACCTTGTTGCGCACTGCCTCCTTTAGTGTATTAATTGCGACGGTCAGTATCTTCATGGCTCACCTTGTATTCCTTCAAAAAGATATCTTCAAGCGACAGACGCTTCTGTGTCATGGATGCCAGTTTAATGCCATCGGATGAGGTTACCAGTTTCAGAAATTTATCCTTTTCGGTTTCTTCCATCACTGTCACAAGCAGCGAGCCGCCATGCTCTTCAACGCTGGCGCCGCCGTTTCGGTATGGTTCGATCTTTTTCAAAAATTCCTCGTTCCAGTCGCTGAGACTGAATTCATATCCCTGATTGGTCTGAACGGTCAGTTCATCGATGCTGCCGATTTTTACCATTCTGCCGCGCGCCAGGAGCGCCACTCTGTCGCAGAGCTGTTCGACATCTGAAAGTATGTGCGAGGCGAAAAATATGGTTCGCCCCTGCTTTTTAAGCATGCGCACAATTTCCTTTATCTGAATTCTGCCAATGGGATCAAGACCGGACATAGGCTCGTCCATTATGACAAGTTCGGGGTTGTGAAGTATGGCCTGCGCCACTCCTACACGCTGAAGCATGCCTTTCGAGAATTCTCTTAGAGGTCTGTCCTTCGCATTTTCAAGATTAAGCATCTCAAAAAGTTCACCTGTTCTTTTGAGTATGGCTTTTGTATCCATCCCGTTCAGTTTGCCGTAGAATTTCATTATTTCGGTGGCGCTGAGGTAGTCGTAATAATAGGAATTCTCCGGCAGATAACCGATCAGGCGACGCGCCCTCATGTCGTCAAGTCCATAACCCAGTATTGTTGCCGAGCCGGATGTCGCTCTGATAAGTCCGGTCATTATTTTTATTGTTGTGGTTTTTCCGGCTCCGTTATGGCCGACATAACCGAAGACTTCACCGCGCTTGACCTCAAAACTGACATCTTCAAGGGCTGTAATGTCGCGCCGCAGCATGTTGGATTTGTAATGCTTAGTCAGTCTATCTGTTTTTAAAATGCTTTCCATCACTGCCTCCGACTTGATTCGTCGAATTCTTTCCTGGCGTTTATCGTACTGTCAATTACGCCATTCTCAAGCACTATATACTTACCCCCCGATGGGTCTTTGGGTACGTATTTTATGTAATGCCTGTCCGCCAGTTCCTGGATATTTGTTATGCGGTAGCCTTCCTTCTTTTCGAATTCATTAGCCACTTTATTGAGTCCTACAATGTCGCCGTACATGGCGCAGTGCGTACACAGATGTTTCTTCTGATCTTTATCCGTGACGGTTTCGCACATGTCGCACATTATTTTCTGTTGAATCTCCAGCATACCGTAATTTTCCGGGTTCTTTCTTACAAGAGCATCCGCTACCCATATTAGGTTTGTGGGTGCTTTGGGTAGACGCGAAGCAATTCGCAGCCACTTTGCGCCGCGTTCCGGTTCTTCAGAGTAGCGCACAAAGTTGAAGCCGATCATTTTCGGCATTTTAAAATTATCCGGCAGAGCCGACCAGCCTCGTTTCAGCAGGTCGTTGGAGTCTGCGATGCCCATCAGGTCGCAGTATTCCGGCAGAGCGTATCCGCCGTAAATATAAGCGTATTCTGATTCCGGATCGAGCTTTGTGATCATATCCATTTTGTACTTCAACATCCGGCATCGTTTTTCCGTGAAGACATTCTTGTTGTCGGCGACGAAAAACTGTGTATCTATAAGCAGCAGGTCCGCCATAAGATGATTGAATCCGAATGTGATGAGCTTGAGATATTTTGTTTCAGGAGCGAACCATTCGGTTTCGGCGACAGGCAATTTACCGTATGCCGTCAGAATATTACTGAAAGCCAGGGCATACAAAGCAAAAAGAAATGGAAGCAGAATTTTAAGTATCAATTTGTATCTGCTGGACATTTTCAATACCGCCAGTTGAATTCGAAAAGAAATCAGCTCCCCCGGTAAAAATTCCGGCGTATTTACGAATACAAATCTAAGCATATGCAGGATTTTGTCAAGGTAAGGCCGGAATGCAGGAACAATATTTTCAATGATTGATTATTTAAATTTAAAAAGGATATTTACATATTTATACTGTTTCGTGGTAGAAAATCTGAGATGATTCTTATTAATGGAGATATACCGTGCTATTGGCAATCGATGTTGGAAACACTCATATAGTTGCCGGGGTATTTGAAGGGGATGTTCTGAAAAACCAGTGGCGTATGGCAACTGACTCCAGGCGCACTGCCGATGAATATGGAGTGCTGTTGCTGCAGTTGTTCAACACTTCAGACATCAGCGTTTCACAAATTGACGGAGCCATTCTGGCCTGCGTAGTACCGCCTCTTATTCTGGTCATGCAGCAGCTCTGTCGCAAGTTCCTGGGACTTGACCTTATGGTGCTTGGCCCCGGCATGAAGAGCGGCATACAGATCGTGTACGATAATCCACGGGAAGTAGGAGCAGACCGTGTGGCCAACGCAGCCGGAGCGCAGGCCATGTTCAGCGGCAACATCATTGCTGTCGATTTCGGCACGGCAACCACTTTCGACTGCATCACCGATGACGGTCGATATATTGGTGGAGCCATTTCTCCCGGCATCGGTATTTCGGCTGAAGCTCTGTACCGGGCCGCCGCCAAACTGCCGCGCGTAGAACTGAGCGCACCGGAAAACCCCATAGGCAAAAACACCGTGGACAGCATCCGCTCTGGTTTGCTTTATGGATACGCCGCAATGGTTGACGGTATGGTGCGTCGTCTGTCGGAGTATTTTCCTTCCAAGCCGAAGGTCATCGCCACCGGCGGATTTACTCCGCTTCTTATGCCTCTGTGTGAGACGCTGGAAGAAGCCGTTCCTGATCTTACTCTTGAAGGATTAAGGATAATTTATGAGCGAAACAGAAAATCCCCGGGGAAATCAGCCAAATAATTCCGCTGACCTCGATTTCGAGGATATCGGTGGTCTCGAGATAGTATACCAGCCGCTTGAGGCTGAAGAAATCCCTTCAAATATCCGTAAGCATTTAAAGCCACAGGCCGATGATGCCCGGCGTCTGATGATCGCCAAATCGATTATCCCTCTCCCGCCGGCAGAACTGGGTCTTACCATATATTGTCTGATGGCGGATGAAAATACAGCCGTTGCTGCTGCAGCGGAGGATGCATTCGATGAACTGCCGACAGGCATAGTACGCAACATGGCATCGATGAACCTGCCGACGCCGGTTCTCGATTACATAATGCGTAACTATTATGATGAGGAGGATGAAAGTCGCATTCTTGAAGCTGTTGTTTTAAATATGGCAACAGGAAGGGAGACACTGACCAGCCTTATTCACGTCGCTCCGCTTAAAATTCTCGAAATGATTTCCAACAATCAGAACCGCCTTATTCGTGAGCCCGGTCTGGTGTTCGAATTCGCAGCAGGACGCAGCACAACGATGGGTCTTCTGGCGCGTATTCTCGAATTTGCGCGCCGCCAGAACATAATTACCGCAACAGATGAAGATCGCATCATAGATAAATTCCTCAAGCGCGGCAAAGCAGTTGCTGAAGTCGTTGAGGAAATCCGTGTTGAGGATGTAGTCAAAGAAGCAGTAAGCGCGGATGGGGAAGTTGACTGGGAGTTTCCTGTTTTCATGACTACCGATTACGAAGCTCTTATGAACATGGACGCCGATGCGCGTATAATCGAAGCAAAAATGAAGGCCCGCATGAATATGCGTGACCTTGTCCGCAAAATGATCGTGCCGCAGAAAATGCGTCTGGCCGTGCGCGGCAACATGGAAGCACGAAAAATCCTGATCGAAGACAGTCTGGCTATGGTGGCAAAGGCAGTGCTTAAAAGTCCTCGAATCAGCAAAACCGAAATCGAACGTGCCGCGTCTTTGAAGACAATAGACCCTGAAGTTATCGAAGAAATCGCCAAGAGCGGCGCTTTCCTGCGTACCTATGCCATCAGACACGCCCTGGTATTGAATCCTAAAACACCTTTGAGCATAGCCAACCGTCTGCTTTCAACTCTGATGGAAAAAGACATTAAGGAATTATCGAAGAGCAAGGCAGTGCCTGCTGCCGTTCAGTCGATTGCGCGTCAGAAGATGGATGCGCAGAAACAGCGACAGGAAAAGCGCGAAAAAGAGAGAAACAAGAAGAAATAACGCCGACCCGAGCCGGCCCGGAGGTGAATCATGCCTGCAAAATATAAAGCCGTTGAACTGAGATCCGAACAGTTGCGCCGTCGCTGCGACCCGAAGGTGCTGACATTTGACAACACGGGCGAGCTTGAACCATCAAGAGATGTCGGACATACCAGAGCGCGCGAGGCGATTGAGTTTGGTCTTGATAACAAAACCAAGGGTTTCAACATCTTCTGTCTCGGTTCCCCCGGTTCAGGCAAGACTTCCATATTAAAGCAGATACTCGAAGATCGCGCCCGTCGCGAAGAGACTCCTCCCGACTGGGTTTATCTTTACAACTTCGACGACAATGACCGGCCTCTGGCCTTTAATCTGCAGGCCGGCATGGGCTATCGCCTGCAGCGCGAAATGAATAAGCTGGTGCGCAGCATGAAGCGCCTCTGGCCGAAAATTCTTCAGAAACGCAATGATGATGTCATCGAAACGTGGTATCGCAAGAAAAGCGAAGCCAGTTTCAATAAGCTGCGTCGTACAGTTAAAAAATACAGTCTCGATATCGAGCGCTCGAACGAGGAGCTGCTGATTCACGCCGTGCGCAACGGCCAGATTCTCGATAACGAAGCTCTGGCTGAAATGAGCGACGAAGACAAGGCCTTTTTCGAAGGTCAGATCCTCAAGATTCAGGATTTCATCACTGTATACGTAGAAGAGACCACCAAACTCGAAAAAGAGAAGAGCGAGAAAATACGCGATCTCATTCAGGAGCGCATCAAGCGCGAAATGTCGCCGCTTATCAGCGAACTGATGGAGAAATTTCCCAACGCCAACGGACTAAGAAAATGGATGCTGCGCCTCGAAGAACAGATACCTCAGATCTTCGAGGAATATCAGACTTTGCAGGATGAACTGAGTCACGGTGAAATTCCCGACTGGGTGCAGGTCACTCCGGATCCATTCCAGGCCTTCAGAGTGAATCTGCTGGTCGACAACCGCAATCTCAAGGGTGCGCCGGTTGTTTTTGAGACCAGCCCCACTTATCACAATCTGGTTGGACGTGTCGAATACCGCGAAACTCACGGTGTTCTGTTTACCGATTTCACCATGATTAAGGCCGGTGCGCTGCATCTGGCCAACGGCGGTTATCTGGTGCTGCAGGCCAACGATCTTTTAAAGAGCTTCAACAGTTGGGATTCTCTCAAGCACTCGCTGCGTAATAAAGAGCTGTCAATTCAGGAAATCGAAGTCGAGTACCGCACACGCAGTCTCTCGTCTCCCAAGCCGACGCCGATTCCCGTTGACTCGCGCACCAAGGTCATTCTGGTGGGCAGCGAAGAAGTTTACTATCTGCTCTTAAGCATGGATGAGGATTTCGAGCGCCTTTTCAAAGTCAAAGCCGAGTTCGACGAAACCATGCCGCGCGATAAGGCCAGCATGATGAAATACGCTCAGTTCATCGCCAAGTTGTGCAAGGAAGACAAGCTTCTGCCGTTCGACCGCTCTGCCGTTGCCGAAATCATCGAATTCGGCTCGCGTCTGGCCGATCACCGCAACAAGCTGTCCACGAGGTTCCTTCACATAATCAACGTGGTTTCCGAATCGAACTACTGGGCCTCGAAACGCAGGGGAGCCAAGTCAGTCACCGCCGGTGACGTGCGTTTCGCGCTCGAAAAGCGCAAGCACCGCATGGGCAAAATCGAATACGAAATGTACGAGCAGTTCCAGGAGGGCAGTCTGCTGCTGGATGTCAAAGGCAAGGTGGTCGGACAGATCAACGGCATCGCCGTTTACGACATGGGCGACCATGCCTTCGGTATCCCGTCGCGCATCACCTGCCGCATCTTCGCCGGACGGCAGGGCATAGTCAACATCGACCGCGAAGCCCATCTGGCCGGACGCATTCACTCCAAGGCCGTACTTATTCTGATGGGACTTATCGGCGGACTCTACGCCCAGGATCAGCCGCTGTCGGTATCGGCTTCCATTACTTTCGAGCAGATGTACGGCGGCGTCGAAGGCGACTCGGCTTCCTGCGCCGAACTCTTCGCGCTGCTTTCAGCCCTGTCGGGCGTGCCCATCAAACAGAGCATCGCCGTGACCGGTTCGGTCAACCAGCGTGGCGTGGTGCAGCCGGTAGGCGGCGTCAACGAAAAGATAGAAGGCGTCTTCCGTATCTGCAAAGCCCGCGGGCTTACCGGCGAGCAGGGCGTCATTCTGCCGGTGCAGAACGCCGTCAATCTGGTGCTGGACCACGACGTGGTTAATGCGGTTGCAGAAGGCAAGTTCCACATCTGGACCATGAAGCACATCGATGACGGCATCGAGCTGGTCATGGGCAAACCCGCCCGCGAGATTCACAATCTGGTCAAACAGCGCCTGCGTGAAATGCAGGAAAATCTGGAAGGCAGCGGAGAATAGACACCTGAATCTCCCGTAGGACGGGCAATTGTTTTGCCCGTCGATTAAAAATGTGAAAATAAATGTTAATTGCTATGGGACTTGAAGAAAAAAGCAAAAAGACAGTGTTTGCGCAATCGCTCCTGTTGTTCTTCATTATATCAGCAGGTTTTAGCTGTGCCTCTATTCCATTAGGTGTCTCACCAAAGACAATCTTAATAGCCGAAGCAGGCTCGGTTGTGATCACAAAGGCCTGTAAGCAAACCAAGCTTAAATCTTGCGATGATATGGGTGAGTCTTTCAAGCAGTTTGAATATAACGACAAAACAACTTCTTCTAAACATGCGGCAGCTGCAATAGAAGCCAACACATTCCAGGATTCCAAACTCATCATCATGATGTTGGACAAAGCCGCCAGCTTGGCTGGTGAACACGGAAATGAAGTGAAACGTTATACACAATTTCTTATGAAAGGTTTTTCCCAACTTGAAACGGCTGGAAAAGGAATTGTAGGGAGTGAAAACGATCTAGATAAAAGTTCAAAAAGTGGAGTAATTGAGTTAACTGATCCCATGGGGCAAGGTTGGGTTTGTCTTTCTTCTGCGCTATCAAAGCCTGATGGATCCAAGACGATGGAAATTGCAGGTGAAAAATACTGGTGCATTACGACAGAGCGTAAAGCATCAAAGAAAATTCCTGCATTAGAACCTAAAACTCCAGAGAAAATTGCTGAAATTAAATATGGAACCCTTTTTGTGTCTGCAAAACCCAAGGACGCGGTCATCTTTGTTGGCATCGATAAAATCGGGGTTGGACAGGCCGAAGCAAAGCTGTCTCCTGGTTACTATACTGTAAAAATTTTCAAAGACGGGTACAACACGTCTAAACATACTGTTGAGATTAAAGAGGGATGGCAGACAAATTATTCTGCCAATCTGTTTCTCCAAAAAGGAATATGGATAGATACTCAAACGGGCTACTGGTGGCAGTCGACGCCGCCTTTTATAAAAATGACTTGGGAGAAAGCACAAGAATATTGCGGTGGACTAAGTTTTGCCAGACATTCAGACTGGTACTTACCAGACATTAACAAACTTAAAACTCTTCTTACAGAAGAAATTAGCCAGGAGTGCTATTGGCAACAGGGATTATATGGTAAATGTGGCACTTACTGGTCATCGTCATCTTTTTCTCAACACACCGATGCGGCATGGAACGTGAGTTTCAATGATGGCCATGAAAACGACTCAGATAAAATAGAAACCAACTATGTGAGGTGTTATAGGGCTGGTGTTAATGTCCCTTCAATGGGTTCAAATCCCTCTCCTTCAGACGAAACCTTGAGTTTTTGAGATTTAGCATGGTAAAATCCGTAGGTCGAGCAAATTCTTTGCCCGACAATTCCGGTAATTTTAATTGTCGGGCCTGCAAGACCCGACCTACTGAAAAATAAAGAAAAAAAGACAACTACAAGTTTGCGACAGCAAATATTAATTCTCACGATGGAGATGATGATAATGAAAAGCCATTTTCCACACTGGAAAATGTTGGTTATTTTAATGTTCTTGTCTTTTAATTTGAGCCTGTTTATGGGCTGTGGATACGAGGACAAGGCCTTTAAGGTCACGATTGATGATCACGGCCTTGCGTGGGTATCGATACCTGGCGGTTCGTTCGAGATGGGCTGCTCACCCAACGACCAGAGATGTGAGGATGATGAAACTCCACCTCACAGAGTGAAAGTTTCAGGTTTTAAGATGACACAGACGGAGATCACTCAGGCGCAATATAAAGCGATTATTGGTGATAACCCAAGTCGTTTTCAGCCGCCACAGACCACAGATGCATGTCCGGACTGTCCGGTTGAACAAGTGAATTGGAAACACGCGAAAGCGTTCTGCAAAGCGGTGGATGCACGATTGCCTTCAGAGGCGGAGTGGGAATATGCTGCACGAGCTGGGACGGAAACTATTTATTACTGCGGGGATGATTCAAATTGTCTGGATGGGATAGCATGGCACGACGACAATTCAAACCACTCGACGCACCCTGTAGGCACGAAAACGATGAACGCTTTTGGTCTTTACGACATGACTGGAAACGTTTGGGAGTGGGTGGAGGATTGTTATAACGACGATTACACAGACGCGCCCAGCGATGGAAGCCCTTGGCTGGAAGGTAATTGCCGGGATCGCCTGAAACGAGGCGGGAGTTATGCCAGCGAAAGCGTCGGCGAGCTCCGCACCTCGATACGGGTCCACGACTTCCCCAACTATGCATACCGCTACTACGGCTTTCGGTGTGTTAAGGACTGAATTTACATTTGAGTTCATGTATAACGAGCAATTTTTTTGCCTGTCGATTCAAAATGAATTTGAATTGATGGGCATGGCAAATGCCCGTCCTACGGGTCTGCCACCCAAAAAAAAATCAAAAAATCTGCTCTCCGGCACTGGACAAGCGGGAATTTGCATTTATAGTGTACCACGTATTTCGGGCTCGTTTATAGAAGCCTGAAATTATTGAGAAATAAAGAACCGTATTTTTACGAACGAAACAACAGGGCACGTATTAGAAGGAGAAAGGAGTAGCTATGAAACTCAGACCTTTAAACGATCGCGTCATAGTCAAACGTCTTGAAGAGGAAGAACGTACAGCCGGCGGCATCATCATTCCCGATTCGGCCAAGGAAAAACCCATTCAGGGCAAAGTAATCGCTGTCGGAAACGGCAAAATGAAGGAGGACGGTACCCGCGCTCCCATGGACGTTAAGGCCGGCGACGTGGTTCTGTTCGGCAAATACGCCGGTCAGGATGTCAAGCACAGCGATGAAGAATATCTCATCATGCGCGAGGAAGACATTCTCGCTATCGTAGAGTAATCACTCTTCAAATTAAACGAACTCAAGCTGGAGGACTTATATAATGTCAAAGCAGATCATTTACGCGCAGGATGCGCGCAACAAAATGTTGAAGGGTGTCGATACTCTCGCCAACGCCGTCAAAGTCACACTCGGACCCAGAGGCCGTAACGTCATTATCGACAAATCCTTCGGTTCACCCACCGTCACCAAGGACGGCGTTTCCGTCGCCAAAGAAATCGATCTCGAAGACAAGTTCGAGAACATGGGCGCTCAGATGGTAAAAGAAGTCGCTTCCAAGACTTCCGACATCGCCGGTGACGGCACCACTACCGCTACCGTTCTGGCTCAGGCCATTTATCGCGAAGGCGTAAAGCTGCTGGTGGCCGGTCACAACCCCATGGACATCAAGCGCGGTATCGACAAAGGTGTTGCCAAAGTAGTCGAAACCCTTAAAAAGCTTTCCACTGAAATCAAAAATACCAGCGAAATCGCTCAGGTCGGAACAATTTCCGCCAATAACGACGACACCATCGGTAAAATCATCGCCGAGGCTATGGAAAAGGTCGGCAAAGAGGGCGTCATCACGGTTGAAGAGTCCAAGACCCTTGAAACCACTCTCGAAGTCGTCGAAGGCATGCAGTTCGACCGCGGTTACATTTCGCCTTACTTCGTAACCGATCCCGACCGCATGGAAGCCGTAATGAACGATCCGTTCATTCTGCTTTATGATAAAAAGATCAGCAACATGCGCGAGCTTCTTGCCGTTCTCGAACAGGTCGCCAAGATGGGCCGTCCGCTGGTAATCATTGCCGAAGACATCGAGGGCGAAGCTCTGGCAACTCTGGTTGTCAACAAACTGCGCGGCGTCCTCAATGTAGCCGCCATTAAGGCTCCGGGCTTCGGTGATCGCCGCAAGGCCATGTTGCAGGATATCGCCATTCTTACCGGCGGTACTCTGGTTTCCGAAGAAGTCGGCCTCAAGCTCGACGCCATGACACTGAACGACCTGGGCAAAGCGACTCGCGTCACCATCGGCAAAGAAGACACCACCATCGTCGGCGGCGCCGGCAAGACCGCTGAAATCCAGGGTCGCGTCAAGCAGATCCGCGCTCAGATCGAAGAAACCACTTCCGATTATGACCGCGAAAAGCTTCAGGAACGTCTGGCCAAGCTGGTCGGCGGCGTAGCCGTCATCCAGGTCGGCGCTGCTACCGAAGCCGAAATGAAGGAAAAGAAAGCCCGCGTCGAAGACGCTCTGCATGCCACCCGCGCTGCCGTCGAAGAAGGCATCGTACCGGGCGGCGGTGTAGCTCTGCTGCGCAGCCAGGAAGTCCTTAAAGGTATGAAGATCAGCGAAACCGAGCAGGTAGGCATAAAGATTCTGGTGCGCGCACTGGAAGAGCCTATGCGTCAGATCGTTGAGAACGCCGGAATCGAAAGCTCCGTAGTCGTAAATACAGTCCGCGACGGCAAAGGAAACTTCGGTTTCGACGCCAATAAGGAAGAGTACGGCGACATGGTAGCCAAAGGCATCATCGACCCGACCAAGGTTGTTCGTTCGGCTCTGCAGAACGCCGCTTCCGTAGCTTCTCTGCTTCTCACCACCGATTGCATGATCGCTGATAAGCCCGAAGAGAAGAAGGCTCACGGCGGCATGCCCGATATGGGCGGCATGGGTGGTATGGGCGGCATGGGCGGCATGATGTAAACCGCAGCCTTCCAGTTCTTCTGAAAACAGAACCCCGTCGGATAAATCCGGCGGGGTTTTTCTTTACAGACAGAATTAATTTGCTCATTTCTTCTACCTTGAATATAAATATTGTCATTGAATTCCCACCGACAGGTGGAGGGGCGGTTCATGCGAATTGCAATTATTTCCGACATTCATGCCAATCTGGAGGCGTTGCAGTCTGTTTTAAGCCTTCTGGGTCGTCTTAAGATCGACCGATACGTCTGCCTGGGCGATTTTGTCGGTTATGGCGCCAACCCGGAAGAGGTTATCAGTCTTCTGCGTGTCATGTGCGATACCTCTGTCATGGGCAACCACGACGCCGCCGTCTGCGGTCAGATGGATTTCACTCACTACTATGGCGAAGCCAGAGAAGTCCTGCTCTGGACAAAAGACGCCATGTCCGCTGAAGCCGGTCAGTTCCTTTGCGAATTGCCTTATTTTCGTGTGGAAGGCGACATCTGCTGGGTTCACGGCAGCCCGGTAGACCCGGCGGAGTTCCATTATGTATATACGCTCGATCAGGCTCAGATGCTGGTTAAGCATTACGACAATTTAAAGGACATTACTTTTGTCGGACATTCGCATCTGCGGCGCATATACGAAATTTATCCCGACCGGGCTTTAGAAATAAACGTCGATAACTTCACCATGCAGGATGGTCGCAAATACATAATTGCAGTAGGTTCGGTCGGCCAGCCGCGCGACTATGATCCGCGCGCCGCCTTCGTGATCTATGACATCGACAATCGCCGGGTGGAGTTTTACAGAGTACCATATGACATTGATAAGGCGGCGGAGAAAATCATCAATGCCGGTCTGCCGGAATTCTTCGCCTCGCGTCTTTACAGCGGCTCTTGACGCCGCGCCGAAAGGTCTGAAATGCCTAAGAAGTACCTGTTCGTTTGTGGTTTATTATTCGCTGTTGCTTTGCTTCTTTTCTGCTCCTGCGCGAAGAAAGTAGATGCAAATGCGGTTTCGTATGACAATCAGACCAACGCAGCAGGAGCTGCTGTGCCAATGGCCTCCGAATACATGCCGCTTAATCTTGGAAATACCTGGATATACAGGCGCGACATGCTGGGAGAGAAGGGCAGTCTGAAAGTTTCCATAGAGAAAAAAGAAAAAGGATTCTACTTCGACAATCAGGGCGGCAGGTTCCGTCTGGATTCCATCGGCCTGAGGGATCAGTATCGGTATCTGCTTAAAAATCCGGTTGTAAAAGGCTCGCAGTGGCGCGCCCAGGTGCGTTTCAATCAGGCCGAGCGTTTCGAAGTGCTGGATGACGCCGCCGTTGTGGCCGTACCCGCCGGAACCTTTAAAAATTGTGTGGTAGTCAAATCAAGCACGACGCTTAAACCCGGCAAGATGATGATCAATCGCCTTACATATGCCCCGCGCATCGGTATGATAAGAGCCGAAACCTGGATGGAGGACGAGAAGAGCAATCGCGCCCAGCAGGTGCTGCTCGAACTCGAAAGCTACGTACTGCCCTGAAAACACGCTATTCGACTTCGTTTTCGACAATACTCCGGACTAAAGTATGCTGTTTCTGCAATGACTTCAGTGGCGGATTCAGTTTAAGGCCGGTATTTTCGAATTCTTTTCCTGTGTAAAAGCGTATGGCGGGATCCTTGATGTCTTCTTCATCCAGTGAAACCAGAATACGTTTGCTTCCCAGCTCTTTTACGTCTTCTATTACTTTTTCAAGCAGTTTGTTGCCAAGGCCCTGGCCACGGTAGTAGGGGTCTACATAGAGCAATCCTACCCAGTATTCACCCTGCTGCGGATCGCGCATATAACCGCCCACTGCCACGACTTCATTTCCGCTCTCGAGAACGTAATGAAATCCGTTTTTTCTTTCCGGTTTGCTGCTGAAGTATTCTTCAAGGAAGGATTGAGCCGATTTTTCTTCATCCGGGCCGTGATTGGAAATAATTCCCAGCATTCGCTCAATGTCTTTTTCTTCCGCCGGGCGCAAGAAATAGTCGTCCATCTGCATCCTCTGCAAAAGTTGTTCTGGGAGGCATTCTAAAATAAAATCTTCTGTCATGTAAAGATTCAATTTGAAAATAGGCTGTTTTTTTTAATTATTCTGAATAGTTCAGATGTTCTTAAGCTTTAATCCGCTTCGTTTCTTTCCATCATGGATTCGAATGGCTGTTTCAGCGTGCGGGTGCATTTTTAACATTTTCTTTCAGTAATAGTTTATCGCTTTCATAAGTACATGTAATCAGAGCGTTATCTGTGACAGAGATACTTGAATTCAAATATTGTTTCGGCAGTGTGGCGAAAATGTTAAAATGCCCTGTGTTTTCTTCATTTTACAATCGTATTGTAATAGCTCAATCGTCTTGACACCCACCCTGTTTTTGTATTATAAATTGATTGATAGAGGTCTACTAAAAGTGGAATATCCACCCATTGAAAAGGTGTTGCAAAACTTGTTGGATGTGAATCCCGGGAAAATGTTTAGTAAAAGGAGAATCCCCATGACAACAAAGAAGGGCCTGGAAGTTCTGGGCGCCCTGGGTCTTTTGTTGGTTATCTTCGTTCTGTCTGCCTGCGACAGCGGCAACCCCGCCGGCCCGGGCGACGGAGACCTGGACTCCGACAGCGAAGGTGCGCTGGTGTGCATGACGGATTCCGACTGTGCGGCGGGTCAGTGCTGCCACGGTTCGGCCTGTGTGAGCTGCGATGCCATCCCCTGCTACCCGCCGGATGACGCCTGTCAGCAGGACACCGACTGCAACGCCGCAGAATACTGCACCGACTCCTGCACCTGCGAAGGCGAGCCTAACGGCGATGCCGATGGTGATTCTTCCGAATCGGATGAATCCATCGATAAAAGTTGTGAGTTTGCACCCTGCATATCGTGGAAGCCTACTTCACTTGAATTCCCGCTGGTTCAGTATGGCGAAAGCGGTATGCGCACTCTAACCATTTTCAACGACGGCGCTGAAGACCTTAAGCTGCTTGACATCCAGATAGCGGTAGACGGCGATGGCGGCTTCGGATTCGATACCGAGACTGCCGCTCTTATTGCCGCTGGCGTTATCACCATCAAACCCGGTGCAAACCAGGTTCTGGGAATTACATTCACTCGCGAAGGCCCCGGACAGAAGCAGAGTCGTCTGCTCATTACCTCGAACGATGAAAGAGGCACCAAGTACACAAAGCCCGAAATAGATCTTATTGCTGCGGTCAAGGGTAACACCGAAATCAACGTTACGCCGGTAAACGACAACGGACAGCCCTATCATGATTTCGGCGCCGTGGATATCGGTTCCGAGCAGGGGCTGGATGTGGTTATTACCTGCCTGCCCTATAACACTATTCCAGAAGAGAGCAATGCCGTCTGCACCATTAACAATCTTTCACTAGATCCTGCCAATGGTGCGTTCTATCTGCCCAATACAATCAGTCTGCCCAGATATCTTAAATTCAACGAAAGTCTTAACGTAACGGTCAAGTTCAATCCGCTTCAGGCCGGCATTGCAACAGCCAAGCTTTCCATTGACCACGACTCTGACTATTCTCCATACAACCCAACCGACCCGGTTGAAGTTCAGTTGGTCGGCGAAGGTGTTGAGCCCTGCCTGACGCTTATACCGACTCCACCCGAACCGCTTAACTGTGGAGATGTCACGGTTGGCGTTACTGTTTCCATAACGGTGAAAATGAAGAGCACCTGTGGTGGTACGGTAGTTGTAAATAAAATCTGGTGGCAGGGCGGCAATGATCCTGCTGCTTTCGATCTTGGCGGTCTGGGTTCTCAGGACCCGCAGAATCTCAACATCCGCATTCCGCCCGGCAGTGAAGTTGAATTCATGGTAAACTGCACCCCGCCAAGCTTGGGACCTCATGCGGCTTATCTGGAAATCCACAGTAACGATACGCAGCATTCTCTCCAGATTCTGCCGGTTCAGGTCATCGGAGTAAATGCCCAGATCCGCGTTACTCCGCCATCAATGGATTTCGAGCAGGTTCTCGTTGGAATGAAGGATGAGACCGTTGTACGTGTTGAAAACATCGGCACCGGAAATGTCCGTATTTACGATATCCTTATCGATAAACGTCTTGACGGCGACAACAACCCGATTGCTACCGACCGCCCGGAAGTTTTCAGATTGTCGGATGCTGATGAGGCTTTCATCCCGATGGATCTGCCCGGCATCAACAATCCCGATGGTGAAGATAACTTCTACGATTTCACCTTCGAATACAATCCTGATACCGAAGCTCCCACCCAGGTGGACTGGGCGCGTGCAGTAGTCGTAAACGATTCGTCATCGCCTGAAATAAGCATAACCATGCGCGGCGAGCCGGTTGCCCCACATGTTGAATGGTGGATCGTCGAAGAAGGCTATGAAGATTCTCTCTTCACTGATGAAGTCAATTTCGGCGACACCAATATGGGCACTACCATGAGCCGCAACATGCGTGTTAAGAACGTAGGTGAAGCTACACTGGACTGCTCCATTTCTTTCGGACAGAACACCAGCGCCGACTTCGGCGTAATTCAGGTCGATCTGGCCGGTCTGGATGCCAACGAATATCGCGATGTGCCTATGTCCTACATGCCTTCACTGCCTTATCCTGGTCCTGACAGCGGCACTCTGATAATGCAGTGCAACGACCGCGATCATTCGAACGAAAGCATTGCCCTTAAGGGAAACGGTGTTGATCCGCGCTTCTATGTTGAACCCAACACTTCAATTTCGAATCCCTGGGTATTCGGACCGCTTTATCTCTACGACATGTCAGTTCCCAAACAGGTGAAAATTTATAACAGCGGCAGCGGCGTGCTGAACATCAGTGAGTGGGATTATTATCAGATCGGCCTCGAAGGTTCCTGGATAGTGGAAAACTGGTCCATGGAATTTCCGGTAAGTCTGCGTCCGCACTCCACTAACCCTTCAGACGAGTTGACATTCACTGTTCAGTACACACCCAATGGCGTCAAACCGTCACAGAAGATGTCTCTGCGTTTCAGCACCAACTCCATCGACGGCAGCACACGCTATGTGTACTTCAGCGGTTCGGGTAAGGACTGTGATCCGTGCTGGTACGACCTTTCCAGCGAAGAGGCCGGTTGCGAATATCAGTGTCACATGCCGGTTGGTTCCAGTTGTGGTGACACAGGAGTTGAAATCTGCGACGGTTACGACAACGACTGCAACGGCAATATAGACGATCCATGGCCAATCGGCGAAGCCTGCGAAGGCCTGGGCGAGTGTGGTGCCGGAACCTATATCTGCGCCACCAAGACAACGGTCAAATGCTCTTCCGAGCAGTTGCCGCCTTCCGGACAGATTCAGCTTGAAAAGTGCGATGGCATGGATAATGACTGCGATGGCACCACCGATGAAGATTATGAAATCGGCGTACCCTGCGCCGTCGGCGTAGGAATCTGTAGTGTAGGTGCCTGGCAGTGTCTGCCGGAAGATGATCCGGGCTATCCCTTTGGACGACGCTGCTCTGCTTGGGATATGGCTCAAACTGAAAAGTGTGACTATATCGACAACGACTGCGACGGCAAGACCGATAACGGCACCTTCGTCAACACTCTAGCTCCGGGCAATCCTCCGTGCACCAACTGTGTTGGAGTACAGTGTGATGCCGCCGGAGAGTGCGACTGGGGATTCTACCGCTGCGGTTACGGCGTCGGCCCCAACAGCGAGCCGGTTGGCACCTGGATTGAATGCTTCTCGCCCGGCGTCGGCGACCCTGAAATCTGCGACGGTCTCGACAATAACTGCAACAGCGATACCGACGAGAACTTCCCCGAACTGGGCACTCCCTGTGACGGCGAAGGTGAATGCGGCGACGGTATTTATGAGTGCAGTCCGTTCACCGTTTATGAAACCATCTGTACAACCGAGAACCCCTACAACGTCGAATATGAAGGTCAGGACGAAACATGCAATTTCAAAGACGACGACTGTGACGGAATGACCGACGAAGACTTTAACGTCAACGGAGAGTGCTATGCTCCGGGAGTATGCGGTCAGGTTGCCGGCAAATGGGAGTGTGATGCTGCTACCGGTGTACGTCGCTGTTCGACCGCTCCGGGCGGAACTCAGCATCATCTGGTTCCGGGTGCTCTGGCTCAGGAAGGTCCGAGTTGGGGCAAGTGCGACAACCTTGACAACGACTGCGACGGCACTGTAGATGAAGGTTATGGTCTGGGCATTCAGTGTGACGGAGTCGGCGCGTGCGGCGTTGGAATTATTGTATGCACATCCGACGGGTACGAAACTCAATGTTCCACCGATCCGGGTGGTCCGGACTATAACCCCAAGACCGAACTCTGCAATGGCCTGGATGATGACTGCAACAATGTGGCCGACGACAAACCATTCCCGGATAAAAACGGAAATCTTCACAATGTCGGGGAAGTCTGCAGCGGAGTTGGAGAATGCGATGGCGGTCACTATGAGTGCGCCAACCTCAACCAGGTGCGTTGCAACAGTCTGCCTGGTGGAACTCAGTATACGGGCGGTCAGGATGTCTGCGACGGTCTGGACAACGACTGCGACGCCTGTACTGACCAGGGCTATATAAATTACGAAGGCAACTGTACGCCCATTCCATGTACCGGTGTCGGCGAGTGCGGAGCCGGTCATTATCAATGCATACCGGAATCGCATCCTGATTATCCCGATGTATATGCCAAGATGTGCGATACCATGCCTTACGGCGACAATGACCAGAGCGGACCTGAAGAGTGCGATGGTCTGGACAATGACTGCGACAGATCCATAGACGAAGACTTTGAGACCTGCTGTGACGTCAGCAACTGCGGTGCATGTAACCACGCCTGCAATGTTCCCAACGGTACGCCTGGATGCGCTAATTATGAATGCACCATCGCAAGCTGTGCAACAGGCTGGTACGATGTCAACGGCATAGTCGATAATGACGGTTGCGAATGTTATGTCGACCAGAACGAACTTCAGGGTCTGGGCAATGCCTGCGGCACTGGTTCAATAAAGCCGTCTAAAGAGTATCTGTGTGACATCGATTCCGAGGCAGTGACAGTAACCGGTAATGTCGTTCCAATCGGTGATGTCGACTGGTATACCTTCGTAGCGGTTGACGGCGCTGAAGATACCGGAACCGGTTGCGATGAATTCTATGCCTCGGTTCGCTTCACCAGCAACCCCGGTGGTCAGTATGCCTTCCAGGTATACAAAAACACCTGTGCTGCTGGTAATGCTGCCTGTCCGGAAGATCAGCGCGACAACTTCTCCTTCAGAACAGACATGCGTGAAGACACTCCGGGAACCTGTGGCACATGGGATCCGCAGGTGGCAGGAGTCGAATACGATCCTAACCCGACCTGTTACAAGGGTCACTGTCCGTGCGATCCGATTGACGCGCCAGTCAATGTACACGAGGGACGTAACTACTGCTACCTGGAAGATGTCCGCTTCTACGTAAAGGTATACAGACGCGAAGGTTACAACGACAACGCGACTTGCGAACCCTACGTGCTTGAATTCTCGAACGGTGTTTACAGCACCAATTAGAAACTGTCTTATTGCTTCAGCGACTGTCGGACAAGGGGCTTATGCCCCTTGTCCGCAGCTTTATTAAGAGGTTTTCACGTTATTTTTTCCAAATGATTTACATAAAATGAACGGGGAATGGTATGGAACTTAAGTACCATAAAAAAATATATACAAAGAAAGGACTCAAGAGCGCCATCGAAGCCTTTTCCGCTTTGGCAGAGTGGTCTCTTGATTCGGATGATGAGTATTATATCGTATCTTGTAACAATATAGACGAAAGCCTGCGGGATTCTGTAGCGGATGAATTCGGCAATTTCGCTCTGCATGGAAGCATAAGAGGCTAGCCGATGCGTATTGATCCCGATAAAGTAAGTAAAGATCTGGCAGGAATCCGCTGGCGCAAGCTGGGAGAAAAATACATTGTCACCAACGACTCGGGGCGTTTTTTAATTCTGTCTGAAGCGGAATTCGAGAAAATGCTTTCCGGCAAGTTCGACGAGGGTGATGAACTGCGCAGCAAGTTTGAAGAGAAACTGTTCTACAGAAACGCCGATTATGAGAGTGAATCCATCCGCGTTTTCAAGGAGCGCAACGGTTTTCTGAACTACGGACCCAATCTGCACATCATAATCACAACATTGCGCTGCAACCTGACTTGCGTTTATTGTCATGCTTCCCGTGCATCGATGGAAAAAACCGAGTTTGACATGAATGAGGAGACCGCCCGCAAGGTGGTTGATCGCATCTTCGAAACAACCTCACCGTCAATCAATATCGAGTTCCAGGGCGGAGAGCCGCTGGCAAACTGGGATGTAGTCAGGTTTATTATCGATTACGCCAAGAAAAAGAACGAGACCGCCGGAAAAGAACTGGCTTTCTCGCTGGTTACGAATCTGACTTTAATGGATGAAGAGAAAATGCAGTTCCTGGTCGATCATGACATCTGGATCTGCACTTCGCTGGACGGCCCCAAGGATCTGCAGGAAAAAAACCGTATTTTTACCGGCGGAGCCTCATACGACTCAGTCGTCAAATGGATAAAACGCTTCCGCGAAGAATATGTCAAACGCGGTTTCAACACGGATGTTTTCCATGTTGACGCTCTTATGACCACCACCCGCGATTCGTTGTCGCAGTGGAAGGAAATAGTGGATGAATATGTCGGGCTGGGCATCAAGTCCATTCACATTCGTCCGCTCAATCCATTTGGTTTTGTAGAAAAAGCCTGGAGTAAAATCGGTTATTCAATGGACGAATTCCTCGATTTCTACCGCAAGGCGCTTGATTACATCATTAAAATAAATCTCGGTGGCACAGATATAATAGAACGCCAGGCTGCGCTGTATCTGACTAAGATTTTAAGCGACCGCGACCCGAACTTCCTGGACTTGCGTTCTCCGTGTGGAGCAGGAATAGGCCAGGTGGCCTACAATTACGATGGACTTATATACACCTGTGACGAAGCCCGCATGATGGCACGTATGGGAGACGATATTTTCGAAATCGGTCATCTGGACAATATTTCATACAACGACATGATGGACTCGGACGCTGTCAAAACGCTGATCTTCGCCAGTACGCTCGAAAACGTGCCGCGCTGTTCCAACTGTGTTTATAAGCCTTATTGCGGTGTCTGTCCGATTTACAACTACAAGATGCAGGGCGATATTTTTGGCGATATGTACACCAGCCCGCGCTGTCACATGACTATGGACAACATGGATACTTTATTCGAGTATCTGGCTGCCGGAGACACGCGCATTACAAAAGTATTCGAGCGCTGGATAACGCTGAAGATGAGACAAATAGACGCCCCCGACCCATACTGCTGAGCGGATTTCCCATGAGGCCGGATCAATACGGAATTTTATATCTGGTTCTCACTTCCAGATGCAATCTGGCCTGCTCATACTGCCCTGTACCCAAAGCCGACCTGTCGATGTCGCGCCTTACAGCAGAAAGCGGAGTCGATCTGCTGTTGCACGACAAAATACGCGAACTGCGCTTTTTCGGCGGCGAGCCGCTGCTTGAATTTGAACTTTTAAAGACGATTATCGAAAGAGTGCAGCAATCCGGTAAAGCTCCTGAACGTCTGCTTTTTCGCATAACCACCAACGCCACTCTGCTTGACGATGACAAGCTGGCCTTTATCGAATCGAATCCCGGAATACAATTGGTATTGAGCATCGACGGAAGCGAAGAAAGTCATATCGGACAGAGAAGACCACACGCAGGAAACCGGAAAAGCGGTTTTGACCGGTTCGAGAAATATATTGCTCGTATTACAGCGTTGAAGCGCCCGGTTATTGTCAATATGGTGGTATGTCCGCAGAACGTAATCAGCATGGTGGAGAATTTCACTTTTTTAATAAGGCGTGGTTTGCGCCGTGTTAATATTCTGCCTGCTTTTTATGTCGAGTGGAGCGAGGAACAGATTCTGGAACTGCGCAGCGGTTTCAAAAAGCTGGCGGCTCTGGTCGATAAACTCTGGAGTGACGGATTTAATCTCGAAATTGAGAATCTGCATGTAAATGTAGAAAAGCCTTTACTCTCCGGCGGACTGCTTCTGGATTGCGACGGGTCTGTCTACATGGGTGATATCGCCATGCTTTTCGAGCCGGGAGAAAGCCGCAGGCGCTTCAGCCTGGGAAATATCGAGAGGCTGAGAGATCTTGCCGCGCTGACTGAAAGTTTTTCACCTGTCGATGAAAAGGCGCTTTCCAGGCGCTTTTCTGATGCGGCGCTGACCTCGACCAAGCGAGTTGATGCTGAACTTTCACGTTTTGTGGCAGCTCTTAAGTCCATTCGTAAGGGCGGCTGATGTGTTTTTTCCCCTCTTTATCCTCTATATGCTTAAGGAATCCTTGACAGTCCCGTAAAAAATTATAAGATTGGCAATTAACTGATACAGCGATACGCACAGGTGAAAGGGGTAGTTGAGATGAGATTCTACAGCCTGACCTTGATGGTCTCGATTCTGTTAATTCTTTGCGCTTGCGGCAGTGAGCAGAACACCGTCGAAGTCGTGCCCGACTTCGGTTTGCGCTTCGAAGCCGAAGAAGTCGATAACGAAGGTTGCCCGCTGGCTGAGACTGAAACGTCGCAAAGCGGATACGCCAAGAATCAGCTTCCTTCGGACATCACCAACCTGAACTTCAAGGTCTATTCACAGACCGGGCAGGTTCTGGCGGAGGCCAACGTAATTGTAAACAGCACCTGTGATGATCCATACACCTGCGTACAGCCAAGTTCACCCGGCTATAAAATGTTTGATATCCCCACCCTGCAGAATATGAGCCTGGAAGTGAACGCCTATAATGCCTCCAACGAACTCATATGGATGGGCAAAACATACGATATCGATATTGCGAGCGACCAGGAAGATCCTCAGGCCCGTCCGCTTATGGTCGACATCTTCATGCATCGCATTTCGCGTCTTACCCGTGCTTTCAACTGCATGGGCGTCGAACGTTTCATGCACAGCGCTACCGTGTTGCGTGATGGTATGAACGTTCTTATCGTAGGCGGCGTCAGCCAGATTCGCCAGGGTGCCTGTCCGCAGGATGTTCTAGGTGAGGCCAACTCAAACACCTGCGACCTGCTTATCGGAACCAAGTTGGTTACGCTGTATAACGGCGAAACCGGTGAATTCATCGAAATGAACCCCATCAATGAAAAGCGCGCCGGTCATAGTGCCGTATTGCTTAAAGACGGTCAGGTTCTCATAATGGGCGGCGCCGATCAACTGGCCATGCTGCATACCGGCGACGGTGATGCATATATCGAAGCCGCGCCCGACAGCATCCTTGCCAGCGCCGTCATTTACAACCCGACCGGACGCGGTGCAGTCAATGGCAGTCCCATCAGCATGGGCACAGCCCGCATGACCTTTACCGTCACTCCGCTGGACACCGATGAGACTCACTTCCTGGTAGCTGGCGGCTGGGGTGAAGCCGGTAAGCATACTCAGCTTCAGATCATCGATTATGTCCCGGGCAAAAACGACAAGCCGGCATTCCGCGTTCTGGATGATGTGCTCAATGCCGGTCGCAGCGGTCATACTGCTACGCGCGTCAACGAAGGTCAGGTCTTCATTTACGGCGGCGCTGCTGCCGGAGAACCTGTCGCCGAAGTATTCCTTTCCGAAACTGCCGGCGTAGAAGTTCCGGACGATCTCAGCTCAAAATGGAATTCTCTGCCCATGCTGTCGCACCATGCCGCCGCAGCTTTCGGCAACGACAAAAAAGTCCTTGTTACCGGTGGACTCAAACGTGTAGCCAGCGGCGAAAGCCAGAAAATCAGTGAAGAAAACAACGTCAGCATGATTTTCGATCTTGATAACCGCACGACCGAACTCCTCTCAGATCAGGATCCGCGTGCCTTCCATACCATCGCTCCGCTGCCGGATGGAAGTCTGGTTATTGCCGGTGGCATGTACGGCACTAAGCTCACCTCAGAGCGTCTGACTGTTGATCTTCTCAACAACGAAACCGAAAAACTGGCAACGCTGAAAGACAATATAGGCGCGGATGTGCAGCTTAATAAAGGTCGCATGGGTCATACTGTAAGCGTTCTTAAAGATACCTCTCTGGTGTTTATCGGCGGTTCCTATCCCGATGAATCCGATGAGAGTTTCCCGACCAACAAGAGCTTCCTGAAGTCATCCGAATCCTATCTGCCGGATCCGAATTACTTCCCCGCTCCGGGAAGTGAAAATACGGATACCACAACTGAATAATAGCGGTTTGTTGACTGATCCAATTCGAAGGCCGGTCTTAAATAGATCGGCCTTCGCTTATTATGGCGGGATTCTGGGACAACAGCTTTGATGCTGTGGCTTGACCGACTTCCTTTTTCAGTATATCCAGACCGCGTTCGAGCATCTTTACGGCTGCTCCGGGGCTGTGGCAATCACTTGAAACAAGCTGTATGAGGTCGCTTTTAAGCATCGCTTTCAAAGTACGGCCTGGTCTTGAGCCCATTTCTCCGGCAAGAGAGCTTAATGTGCCCTGCATGACAACCCCCATTGATACCAGGTCTGTCGCCAGTTCAAAATCATCGGCGATCCAGTCGTAGCGCTCTGGATGCGCCATTACCATGCGCAAGCCCTTAAGCGAAAGCTGGAATACCAATTCCTTAAGATGCAGAGGTGCGCGTTGATAGTTGAATTCTACAAGAATATATCGCCCGCGCTGATCCAGCGTAAGCAGGTTTGAAGGATTGTCCAGACCCGTCAGCAGGCGTTCATCGAAGTAATATTCAGCAGCGAAATGGAAATCCAGCCTGATTTCGCTTTTAACCAGTTCGGCTGCGAAGGCATTACCGGCGCTTCTTATCTGGTCTTCATTGTTGTTGAACATGCCGGGGCGTATATGCGGCGTGGCGCAAATTGCACGGTAGCCTTTGTCTGAAAAGACGCGGGCCAGCATCAGAGCTTCATCCAGATCACGACAGCCGTCATCGACGCCGGGAATTATATGGTTATGCAGATCAATCACGACTTGACATCTCCCTTGCAACTACTGTATATCCTTCAGGATAAAAAAGGAAGGCACTTGAAAGGATAAAAGAAGTTGCTGCGTAAAATATCCACTGCATTGATTCTGGGAATAATCCTTTCGGTGCTTGCCGCCTGCGGTAATTACAATCCCTGCGATGCGCTGGCCGAGCGAATCTGCAAGGAATGCCCCAGCGTCGCTCTTCACTGGCAGGCCGCCTGTTTATGCATGTCCAACGGAACCCTCAAAGAAAAGGGCTACAAATGCATTGATCCCAACGATATAGATGAGGATCGCTGCCATGTAACCCTTGAAAGCTGGAACGAAAATACCTGTGAAGAACTGAACTGAAACCTTAATCGGATTCTTCAGTCTTCTGTTCGGTTTTTACTTCTTCAGGTTGTTTATTCTCAGGCTGTTTCTCTTCAATCTGCTTATCTTCAGTCGGAGTAGTTGCTGCCGCAGCTTCTTCCTCTTTCTTTTTCGCTTCTTCTTCTTCCTGTTTCTTTTTGCGTGCTTCTTCTTTGGCCAATTCCTGTTTGCATTTTTTTATGTTAGCCAGCACCAGGTTGCGATGACTCTTCATATCGCGACGTTCCATCAGTTTCTCGTAGAACTCAAGGCATTTGCCCCAATCCTTCTGATCCATATAGGCCAGTCCGATGGTGTATTCGGCGCTGTTGGCATTATCCTGTTTGGGGTCCAGTTCCAGCGAGCGCAGCAGTTCGGTAACGGCGCGGTTGTAATCTTTGATCTTGTAAGACGAATGACCGATGTAGTAATGCAGTGAAGCTTGAAAATCGGTGCTTTCACTGAACTTGATAGACTTGTCGAGCTCCTGAATGGCCCGCTTGAAGCCGCCTATCTTCCATTGCGCCACACCGGTTTTATAGTATTCCTGTGCAAGTTCAAGCTTGAATTTTTCGACTTTTTCGGAAATCAGCACCAGCGCCGATTCCTGCAGGCTCTGGCGGTCGAGTTTGGCGAATTCTTCGATGGCCTCTTCGCGCTTACGCTCTTTGATCATTTCGACCAGTTTCAGAGCGCGCACATCGGTTGAACGAAATGTTTCGAACTTCAGCTCCATCTGACTCATTCTGCCGATAAGCTGGCTTTTTTCGGCGGTCAGTCCGTCTATGTCTTTCTGCAGATTATCCGCTCTCAGATTCGATAGAAAATATCCGCCTGCCGCCAGCACAATAACCAGAAGTATGTATAAACCCAGGCTGGCGTGCCTGGTTTTGGCCAGATGCTCATCCTGTTTCTGCGCCAGCTTCTTTATTTCGGCAAAGATCGAACGCATGTTATTGTCTGTTTTTATAATCATATTGCGCGTTTCGTAGACTTCGTTCTTCAGTGCTGTCAGTTCTTCAAGACGCGTCTTTAAATCCATCGGGTTATTCATCAAAGCGAAACTCCTCTTGCTTATTCAGTAAATGCTAAAAAATATCCTGCACGGGAATATCCAACCCCGGAAGTATATGAAAAATCATTTTTCCGTCCGGGTGTCAATAATACTTCTTAACAATCTGACTCATGCTTAAAAGCTGTTGTCATTATTGCATAATTACCTGCGCCATGAAAGCCTCTCTCCAATAATTATCAGTCTGCGGCAATAAGCTTTTTGCCTGCAGGCTCTGCTCGTAATATACTCTTTAGCCTGAAACATTTTAACTGTGGAACAAATGCAACCCAAACCATCGAAATTATTGCCTCTATTCCTCCTAGTATGGCTTTTCGCCTCTGCTGTATATGCTCAGGAGCGAACTGTAGTCGATGAGTTGGGCTATTCGTTTACTGTCAAGGCTTTCCCTAAACGCGTAGTTTCTCTGGCTCCGGAAATAACCGAAATGATTTTTGCCGGCGGCTGCGGAAACAGGCTTGTGGCGGCCAGCGAATATTCCGATTTTCCCGAAGCTGCCCGCAAACTGCCGCAGGTGGGCAGTTATGCCCGTCCGGATATCGAAAAAATCGCCTCGTATGCGCCGGATCTGGTTATCGGCAGCGCCAGTGGAAACCCCGAACGCAGCATTGCCAGATTGCGCGAACTGGGGCTGAATGTTTACGTCATCTTCCCGCGGGATGTAAAAGGCGCGCTGGATTCCTTCAGGTCGGTGTCTGAATTGCTGGGATGTGGAGAGCATGGGTTCAGGCTGGCCAATGCACTGGATGCCCGTTTTGAGTCCTGCAAGGCCCTGCCTGTGGAAAAGTCGCCTGAAGCCATAATCCTGTTCAACCTTGATCCTCCCATCTCATCCGGGGCCGATACGCTCTCGGACGACCTGCTTTCTTGGGCAGGTCTGAGCAATATTCTGCATGACAGCAGCATTCGTTACCCGACAATATCGCTGGAGTGGATAGTCTCTGAAGATCCTGAGTTCATTTTCCTGGCAATTCAATCCGGCGATAATAATGCCAGCGCGGCGTTTTTCGACCGCTTTCCCAATATGCAGGCCGTGCGTAAAAAGCAGGTGATAGTCGTCGATCCCGATCTGGTTTCCCGCGCCGGTCCGCGTCTGGTTCAAGGCGCAATAGTTTTGCGGGAAGCGCTTGTTAAAGCACGGGGAAAAATGCCGTGAGTGGAAGAGCCATCTTCAATAAACCTCTGACTCGCATCATTCCAGCATTGCTGGTTATGCTTGGACTGGCTTTTATATTATCGCTGGCGGTAGGGTCTTCGAGCGCCGGTTTGTCCGACCTTCTGGCGCTTTCCGGCGGAGCTTCTTCAACTGCCGGTGGAATAATACTTGAGCTTCGTCTGCCGCGCGCCCTGATGGCTCTGTTTGCAGGAATTGCACTGGCTTCCGGCGGCTGCGTCTATCAGGCACTGCTGCGCAATCCACTGGCAGAGCCTTATATTCTGGGCGTCTCCGGCGGTGCGGCGGTTGGGGCCATATTCGGCGCTTTAGTCGGCCTGCATTCACGTCCGGCGACAGTGGCGATGTCGTTTGTTTTCGCCATGCTGGCCATGATTTTTGTCATGCGCGTGGCGCGCCGCAGAAATTATTTTCTGGATTCGAACATTCTTATTCTGGCCGGGGTGGTATTGAACACTCTGTTCTCAGCGCTGATCGTGCTTTTTCTTTCACTCATTCGCGATCCGCAGAGTCAGACCGTTTTCTTCTGGCTGATGGGCGATCTGTCCTCGGTTACACTGGCCGAAGCTATGGCAGTGGCTTTTCCGGTACTCTCAGTATCTGCTGTTCTCTGTCTATACGGTTTCAGGCTGAATCTTATACATCTGGGTGAAGACGCTGCAAAGCAGGCCGGAATCACGGTCGAAAAAGACAAGTGGATACTGTTTGCTCTGGCATCACTGGCGGCGGCTCTTACGGTTTCATTTACAGGCATAATCGGCTTTGTTGGACTTCTGGTGCCGCATGCCGCACGTCGTCTGTTCGGGGCCGATAACCGCAGGCTTATTCCGACTGCCGCCTTGTGCGGCGGCGCTTTTCTGCTTTTCTGCGATACTCTGGCCCGTGTAGTTGCTTCTCCGGTAGAACTTCCGACAGGTGTAATCACCGCTGCTTTCGGAGTACCGTTCTTTCTGATTCTGCTGTGGAGGGAACGCAATGCGCCTTGAAGCCCGCAATCTGAAGTTTTCATACGGCGCTGAAACTCCCATAATAAACGGAGTTGATATGCTTCTGGAGCCAGGCTCAATGGCGGCGCTGTTGGGCCCCAACGGTTCAGGTAAATCGACTCTGCTGCGTCTGCTATGCGGACTGCTGACGCCTTCCAATGGTGAGATTCTGATTGATGGTCGCAATCTTGCGACCATAAACGCCAGGGAGCGTGCGCTCTGTATCGCCTCGGTTTTTCCGGGGATATACCGACAGGCCGCTTATACTGTGCGCGAGCTGGCAATGATGGGGCGCGCAGCACATATGCCTTTCTGGGGCGCATCTTCGAAAGACGATGAAAAGCAGGTGGACTTTGCCCTTGAAGCCACCGGCATGCGTCCGCTTGAAAAGCGTCTTATCTCGGAACTTTCGAGCGGTGAAATGCAACGGGCTCAGATTGCAATGGCACTGGCGCAGGACGCACCAATAATCATGCTGGACGAACCCACTGCTTTTCTGGATCTGAAACACCAGATGGAAATTCTGACTCTTCTGCGGGATCTTAACCGCGAGCATGGCCGCTCAATCCTGTGTGTATCGCATGATCTCAACCTGCTTTCAAAGTTCTTTAAGCTGCTTTTCATCATGAAATCTGGTAAAATACATACGCAGGGAAGAGTGTGCGATGTGTTGACGACTCAGACCATGCTGGATGTTTTTGGTGTGGAAGTCGCCATCGAGAAAGATAACGCTGGATTGGTAAGAATAGACGTTATGGTAAAATGAGAAGTAAATTATCAAGAAGTTTTGCTTATACTCTTTCAGCTTCGGTATTGATTGCCGGGCTGCTGTTTGTCTTCGGCTGTGGAGAAGATTCTTCCGAAATTACAGGCGGGGATTATGAGGGTTATGAATCCGAACTTACCGATGTTCCGGGTGATGACCGTTGCGCCGATGTGGGAGACGAAGCCTGCCCGGCGGCTACAGACTGTATGAATTTTACTGCCATACAGACCGCCTTTCCCGAGTGTGCCATATACTGCAAGGCGGACGTGATAAACGAAGGTCTCAGTTGTCGTCTGTTGGAAGAGTATGGTGTCTGCTCTAACGGTCGTTGTGTGATTCCCGGCCAGACGGTTGACGGTGACGCTGACAACGCTGCCTGTCGTCCCGAGTATGCTGAAGTTCCTGAATGTCCGGAAGACGAGGATTGTTCGTCATACGAGCATATGTGGCAGCCTTCGCCGGATTGCCGCTGGCTTTGTGTGGCGCTGCCGCGCAACAGCGGGCAGGATTGTGTCGTTGGCGGGTATTCGGGAGTTTGTGAAAACGCGCAATGCATCCCGGTTGAAAACGGCGACGCTGAAAGCTTGCCGGACGGCGATATTGATGATATTGAGAATGAAAGTGAAACAGAAGTCCAGGAGGGGGATTGGGATGATGAGAGTGAGGAGTCTGAACTGGACACGAACGAAGACGATTCTGCTACAGGCGATATTGAAGGAGAATTGTCGGAGACGCAGGTCGACGGGGACATTTCCGGTAGCGGTGTTGGTGGAGCGACAGAAACAATTACAGACTGAGGAGCAGAATTGATGCGTTTCAGATTGGCTATAATAGATGAAGACAGCGCGGTTCTGGGCAAGCTTGAGAGTCATTTCAAGCTGCGCAATTACCAGGTCAACGGGTACGACGATCCGATAAAATTCTTGAATGATCTGAGCCGGCTTCATCATAAAATAGTATTGATGAGTTCCGAAACCAGGAAGATGCCAAGCCTGAATCTTATGAGCAGGATAAAGAAAGCTAATCCGCTCATTCAGATCATCCTGACGGCCAGGGACACCGGATCGGATGAAGTGAAGCAGGCATTGTCGTTAGGGGCTGTGGGCGTACTGGAAAAGCCCTTCGATTCCCTTCAGGCAGTAGAGAAGGAAGTCGAAAAATCGATGCACTGGCTGGAAAATAAGATTCAGGGAAGTAAGTAAAGTCCTTTCTTAAGAAAAGAGAAAATTGAACATGCCCGGGGGAGCAGCGGACAAGGGGTACATCCATCTATACACCGGTAACGGCAAAGGCAAGACCACTGCCGCATTGGGTCTGGCTCTGCGTGCTGCGGGATGGGGCTTCTCCAGCTATGTGGGCCAGTTCATGAAGGGCGTTGAGTACGGTGAATACCGTAAGTCGTTTGATTTATCCAAATGGTTGACAATCGAGCGTTTCGGAGAAGACAGCATGCAGCATCCGGCGCAGGTGCGCAAAGAAGATTGCCAGCGGGCTGCCGATGGTCTGGAGCGCACGCGCCGGGCAATGCTTTCCGGGCGCTACAGAGTGGTTGTCTTCGATGAAATATGTGTGACTTGTGCATATGGCCTGCTTCCTGTAAAAGCCGTTCTGGATGTTCTTGCAGAGAAACCGGAACAGGTGGAGGTCATTCTTACGGGGCGCGATGCTCCGCAGGAGTTCTATGCAATAGCCGACCTGATAACTGAGATGAAGGAAGTGAAGCATTATTACGCCGAAAAGGGTATTTTATCGCGCATCGGCATAGATCGTTAGGTGAGTCGGAGATGAATACCGAGCAATTCGGAAAATTTCGTCTGCTGCATAAAATCGCCACCGGCGGTATGGGAGAGCTGTTTCTGGCCCGCCATGTAGATTGGCCTGAGAACGCCGAGCCGGTTGTATTAAAGCGCATTCTTCCGCATCTGAGCCAGGATGAGCAGTTCGTGCGCATGTTCATGCAGGAAGCCCGTCTGGCTGCGGATTTCAATCACAAAAATCTGGTCAAGGTGCTGGACTTCGGCAAAGAGGACGACACCTTCTTCATGACCATGAAGTACCACGCCGGTCAGTCTCTGGATGTCGTTCTGAAAAAACTGGAAGGTCACAGCGGTATATGGGACTATGAATGTGGCATATACATCGTAAAGGAAATCCTTGACGGTCTGTGGTACATACATTCGATGAAAGACGAGAAGGGGCGGGCCGGTCGTGTCATACACCTCGATATCAACCCCGGCAATATTCTCATCAGTCCCGGCGGGCAGGTAAAGATACTCGACTTCGGTGTAGCGCAGTCGGCCATATACAGCGGTCTCTGTAAACAGGAGCGCAATCACTGCGGCACGCCCGGCTACATGTCGCCTGAGCAATATATGGGCGATGATCTCAGCGCCGCCAGCGACCTTTACAGTGTTGGAATAATTCTTTACGAAAGCACTACGCTGCAGCCGCTTTTCTCGCATCAACCCTCCGACCCGTCGGTAGTTGCCGCTGTCACCAACGGCATTATTAAAAAACCGCGCATGGTTGACCCTGAGTTTCCCGTCAAGCTTGAAGAAATCATCATGAAGTCGCTGGCATTGAAGCCGCAGAAGCGATTCTCCAGCGCGCGCGAATTCCGTACTGATCTTCTGTCACTGGCTCGCAATCTTAATTACAACATCACACCGCAGAGACTTGCTCAGGCTTTGAGCAAGTTGCCGCAATCCAGCGAAGAAGAGAGCAAGCGTCGCAATACCGCCAGAGCAGGACTGCGTAAAGATGCCGTTCTGACCGCCTTTACTCAGGATTTCAGAACTGAATCTCATCTCGACATGGAAGCCCCCATATCGCTGCCGCCTGAAAATGAAGATTCAGCACTAATCCGGGAGAAAACGAAATTGAAAATATCTTTTGCCGTTTTCGGGATACTGCTGGCTCTGATCTGCGGAGCTTTCGGTTATAAATTCGTCCAGAGCCGATCCGCAATAGAGATCAGCGAAAACCGCGAAATGATACAGGTCGAAGGGAAGGGTCGCATCTACGTTGACACAATACCTTCAGGGGCCAGAATAATGGTCTCCAGTCGCGACATTACCGGATCAACGCCAGTGGAAATAGATGGACTGGATCTTAACCGCGATCTGGATGTTGAGGTTTTTCTCGAAGGGTATAAGCCCATGCGCGAAGTGGTAAGGCTTTCTTCAGAAGCACCGTCTGATGCTTTGCTGCTGAAACTGGAGAACGACCGGGAATAGCGCCATTTCAGCGTTTTAATAACTTGCTGAACAGACCCTTCTTTTTATCTCTCTCTGTTTCAACTCTCATCTTCATCAGACGCAATTCAGAAAGAGCACGAGCGTGCTTGCGGTCTATCTCCAGGGTTTTCTGATACCATTCGTAGGCCTGCTGCTGATCACCCATAGCTTTAAAAATGGAGCCTTTATAAAAATAGCCATCAGCGTATTTGGGTATGCGCTCAAGTCCGCTTTCAATCATCTTAATGGCTTCCTGGCGGTTCAGAATATCCATCGGAGCTATATTGAAATGAGCCCAGCCCATGCTTATTATGTATTCGCCTTCGGCATCGTTCAGCTTCAATGCTTCCTGGAATTTTTGCTTGGCACCTAAAAAATCCTTACGGCGCATGAAGGTGAGACCTTCTCTGAATAGATTGTCAGCCGCCATGATTTTAGCAACTTCGTTTGTTGCGTCGCCTTCACCGCCGTTCTTCATGGCATCAACATATTTACGGCGCTTCTGCTTGTCGGAAAGAGTTTCATGAGCTTTCGAAAGTATGGTGAAAATTTCATCAGCCAGGAGACGGACTTCCTTGTTTTCCGATGGCTGTGCATCCGGGTGGCATTCTTTCGCCAGCTTAGTAAAGGCTTTTTTCGTTTCTTCCGGAGCTGAAGTTTCTTCCAGTTTCAGGGCTTCGAAATGATTTTTGCCGCGCAGTTCGCGACGCCAGTTGAAAAGCTTGGTGTAATACTGCTTTTCCTCCTCACTCATGTTCTGAGTGGAGCGCTCATAATCGAGCCGGTCCATCTCTTCTATCGAGATCTCACCGGTCTGCCTGGCCATGTCTTTAATTGTAATAGCCTTGCCGTTTAAATGTGCGCGGGCAGTAGCCTGCAATACGCTTTCCTGGTGTTCACCCAGATCACCCAGCTCTTCAATTCCGCGAGCTTCTTTTATGTCTTCAAGCTTTGGCGGCTGAAGTTTCAGTGCACCAATGGAAATAAGACACATCAGGAATCCCTTCATCAGGAGACCCTGATAAATAGGATCGGTCATCAGGCTTTGCAGGTCTTCTTTGGAATTTTTATTCTGAACCCAGCGGATGTCTTTCAGACCGAAGGCCGCCTCTCGCATGATCTCTTCGGTTTCTTTGACTGCACCCGCGTTTGAACTGAGATAGTGCTGCAGAAAATCGTCAAGACGATCTTCGTTGGTGTTGTTCATAAGACCGTTTTTAATTATCACATAAGGATGCAGTGTGAAGTTTGAAGTCTGGCGCGTTAAGTTCTCGATTGCCTTGAAACTGAAACGGGCTTCGCGCCAGTTGAAAACGCTGTAGAGCTTATATTCGGCCTGGCGGCGCAGCCATTGAGCCAGCTCTATATTGCCGATGATGCCTCGCTCAATTAATATCTCGCCGTGCTTCTTTTTCGTTTTCTGAAATTCGGCGTGAATATCCTCAAACTGATCCTGTGTCAGCGCACCCTGTTTGACCATTATCTGCGAGAGGCACTCTCCGATGATATTTGACGAAACGGCTACGGGTCGTCCGTTGTCGATGGTGATGATCTTTCTGGCCTTGCCCATGGTTATCATCAATGCACCGGTAGCTTTTTTTACACACAGACGCCACAGAAGTATGGAGAACGGCATTTCGCCCAGATCGCCATTAAGCGGCATATCTGAAGGGTTCAGCATGTAAAAAATGTTGCGGTCATCGTAAAACTGACTTTTACCCTGCATCGTTATGTTTTCGCCGTATGCAGATGTTCCCAGTTGTATCGGCGCTGGCAGGGGATATTCTTCTCCGAAGATATTTCTCAGAGATTCAATAACAGTAGAAGGTGCAATGGGCTTTTCAAAATAATCGGCCAGTTTGTATTTGCTGATTGAATCGGAACCGTGATTAACGGCTCTGTATACGCCCGAAATCATTATTATTGGAATCTTTCTGGTCTCATCCGCCCAGCGCAATTCCTCGCACAGTCTGAAGCCGTCCATTTTGGGCAGCAGAGCATCAACTATCATGCAGTCGATGCGGTTGTTTTTTGCGTGTTCCAGCGCCGCTTTGCCGTCGTATTCGGCTTTGACCTCGAAACCTTCTTCTCCCAGAAGGCTTATAAAGCCCTTGGCCAGTTCGCGGTCGTCGTCTACTATCAGCAATACTTTCTTCTTTTTTTCCATACTTACTGGATCGGACACTGCATGCTCCCTGTGATTAATAAACCAGACGGAGTAACGGGATATTCTGCTTCAGACGGCTACCCGTAAATTCAATAAATAATTATACATCCTGACAGAGAAAAAATCAGCGCGATTTTTGTTTTATATAAAAGAAAAGCCACCTCGCAAAGGTGGCTTCAATTTGACTTTTTCTGTAATTACCTACCAGCTTCCGTGTGAACCATGTGAGCTGTGTGAACCGTGCGAGCTGTGTGAACCATGTGATCCGTGAGAAGCGTGTGATCCGTGTGAGCCATGTGAACCATGCGAACCGTGCGAACCATGTGATCCATGAGATCCGTGCGAACAGTGCGCTGCTTGTGAAGACGTATCAAGAATCATTCCATCGACTGGCTGCTGATCTACATTGTGATTATCAATCGGGAGATTATGTTCCTCATCACCCTGCATTTCGGAAGCTTCGGCTCCTACTGCCTGACCCAGCAGCAGAAGGGTAGTTGACGCCGCAAGGGCTTTTTTCTTGGTTATCTTTCCTTCTTCAGATTGAAGGAACTGAGATACTTTCTTTCTTAACCTGGGTAACCGTTCAGTGGAACTCATGGTTCCTCCTCCATTTTGCCCTTATTACCACAACTCCATTAAAAACAATCTAACAGATAAAATGCCATAATACAAGAAAAACCGCCCAAGGGGCGGTTTATTTGAAAAAATAAACATCATTCCGTTTTCTATTGCGCTCTATGAAGCAGGACTCGAACTTGACGCCTACCAGCTTCCGTGTGATCCGTGCGAACTGTGCGATCCGTGCGAGCTGTGCGAGCCGTGTGAGCTGTGCGAGCCGTGCGAAGCGTGCGATGCGTGTGAGCCATGTGAGCCATGTGAGCCATGCGAACCATGCGAGCCGTGCGAACAATGTCCGGCGTGCAGTGTGCCGTCATTCATCATCGCATCCTGCGGCATTTGGTCGGCGTTTGCGTCGACGGGGTTCTGCTGGTCGGTGATTCCTTCTTCGGCTTCTGCACCCAGGCTCTGACCAAGAAGGAGCAGAGTGGTTGAAGCTGTCAGTGCCTGCTTTTTAGTGATTTTTCCTTCTTCGGATTGAAGGAATTGCGAAATTTTCTTCTGGATCTTCGGGATCCTTTTCGCGGAACTCATAGTTCCTCCTCCTTAAAGCAGCAAGTTAACTCGTGTTATTGCCACTGCAAAATACAACTCAACCTAACCCGCGTCTGTCAAAGCTATGTAGCAACGAAAAAAACATACACAGCCACTTATAGATAAACTACCACGATCTCTTGAATACTGTCAAGAGTACATTCAATCTTTTTATTTTCGTGGATCCCAGGACAGGATCCCGATCCGAAGTCATCTTACCACCCCCAGCCTTTTGATACAACTAAATTCGTACCGCTTATGCCTTCCGATTTTTCGGAAAGCAGGAAATCGACAGCATTGAAAATGTCTGCATCAGTGACATAAAGTGCATGAGAGTCATTGGTTTCTCTCTCAGAAACGCTGTCTTTCCGCAATATGCGACCCGGAGATATTGCATTCACGCTTATACCGTGCGGCTGCCATTCAAGCGCCAGCGAACGCGTCAGCGAAAGCAGTCCGGCTTTGGCCGCAGCATGAGCCGCTACGCTTCTATAGCCCGAAAGTTTTTCAATTCCGGCCATACTGAAATGAATCAGTCGACCGCGTCCGTTATTCTTCAACAGCGGCCAGGCCTGTCTGGCAACAAAAAAAGCCTGGGCCAGATTGCCGTTAAGCATATTCAGAAAAACCTCTTCGTCGGTGTCCATCAGCGCAGCCTGATGAAAGGGCCCGATGCAGTTGATGACCGCATAGAGTCGATCTGTATTTTTTTTCAGCTTTTCGAAGAAACTTTTTACTCCCGATGGAATGCCGGCTTCCAGCGGCCATGCGCCTAGGATATTCTGCGGGTATTCCAGTTGCAGTTTAACCGCCGCTTCAGGGTCGCTGCGGAATGATATAAAAAGATTGCGTCCGCGCGCGGCAAACTGACGAGCCAGATACAGCCCGGTGTTGCGCCCGGCTCCCAGAATGAGAATCGGCGATGCTGATGACAGCATGTTCGCCATCGTTTCCTTTGAACTTCCCGCCTCTGGAATCAATTCATCCATATGCAAGATTCCCCATAAGTTGCAGAGCGCTTACTTCGGATATTTAAAAAGAATACTGCTTATATTGAAAATAGCATTCATTGCTCTTTCTGTCAAAGGCTGCACGCTTGACTTGTCGGGAAAGTATCTGTACTGTAAAAAAAATCGGAACCGGAGCGGTCAATGAAGGACATATTTAATCGCAGGCTGCTTATTACAATGGGGAAGGGTGGAGTAGGGCGCAGCCTGATTTCTGCGGCGCTGGTCAAATGCGCTTTGAAGCGCGGCAAGAAAGTTCTGTGTGTTCAGATCAGCTCCGAAGACCGACTTTCCGTTCTTCTTGGCTGCTCTAAAGCCACAACCGAAGTAAAAGAAGCTCTGCCGGGTTTGTCGATAGTGAATATTCAGGCCGCAGAAGCACTTAAAGAATACGCAGTCATGCAGGTGCATCTTGAATTCATTTACCGACTGGTATTTGAAAACCGAGCAGTCAAATATTTCACCCGTGCTGTTCCGGCTCTGAAAGACCTGGTTATTCTGGGTAAGATTCTCTTTCACGAAAAGGAAACCGACTCTTCCGGCAAACCACTTTATGACATCATAATTGTCGATGCTCCGGCAACCGGTCACGGCATATTTCTGCTGAATATCCCCAGTGTAATGCTTTCGGCAGTACAGAGCGGACCCATCAACCGCGAAGTGCGCGACATGTATAAGGTTCTTACCGATCCGACACTGACTGCGGTGAACTTTGTTTCGCTGCCGGAAGAGATGCCGGCCAACGAAACCATCGAGTTATATCAGAAGTTGCTGATGGAATACCGTATACCGCCGGGACTGCTTTTCATAAACGCGGTTTTTCCTGCCATGTTCAGCGCTCGTGAAGAAGGAATAATCGAAAAATTCCAGACTGATAATAAGCAGTGTGACTGGCGTCTGCGCTGTCTGATGAAATGTGCGCACATGAGCGTTGCCCGTCACAGGCTTAATAAAACCTACGTTGAAATGCTGCATGAAAAACTGCCGCTTGACAGCATAAAACTACCCTATGTGTTTGCTGACGAAATGGACAGTTCAATAACAGGCCTGATTTCTGACACCATAGATACGGAGTTGAATTCACGTGGCAGGGCTTGATAAGGCAATAGAAAAATGCCGCGTGATTGTTGTCTGCGGCCCGGGTGGAGTAGGTAAAACAACCTGCTCGGCGGCCATCGCCTACAGACTGGCGATGCAGGGGAAAAAGGTTGCAGTGCTTACAGTTGATCCTGCGCGCCGGCTGGCCGATTCTCTAGGGCTTGAAACTCTCGGTAATGTGCCTTCCAGAATAGAGCATTCCCGCTTTGCGGCTCAGGGTGGTGAGTTGTGGGCCATGATGCTCGACAGCCGCTCGGCATATGATGAAATGGTGTCGCGTTACGCCCGCAATGAAGAGCAGAAGCAGCGCATTCTTAATAATCCTTTCTATCAGCATTTCACCCAGGCTGTTGGCGGGTCCCATGAATACGCCGCCATGGAAAAAATTTACGATCTGTCATGCAACGGCGGATACGATATTGTCATACTGGATACGCCGCCCAGTTTGCATGCGCTTGATCTGCTGCAGGCTCCGCAGCGGATGATGGACGTTGTGGATGAGTCCATCTTCAAATGGGTTATAAAACCATATCTGGCAGCAGGCAAACTGAGCGTGCAGGTACTTTCTTTCGGCTCGGCCTATATATTGAAAATTCTGACGCGCTTCATCGGCGGAGAAATGCTTTCCGATATTGCCGATTTTCTAGGTTCTTTTCAGGGCATGTTCGGAGATTTTCATAAACGCGCCGAAAGTGTGCAGAAACTTCTGCACGATCCCAATACCGCCTTTCTGGTGGTTTCCTCCCCATCGCCCGCCAGCATGCGCGAAGCGGCGGCTTTTCAACGTGAACTTGAGCGCGCTGCATACAATTTCAACGGATTTATAGTAAACCGCAGCCTCTATGATGAAAACTGCCTTGTTGATTTGAGCAGTCTGGACTTTTCTGAACTTTTCAGATCAGCCGGCTACCCGGAAGAAATGATCAGCTCGGTTTTCGGCAATAAATTGAAAGATAACTGGAAGATATACAATCATATTTCGAAAAAGTTCAAACAGGAAAATCAGCAGTTGGAAAAAAGCACAGGCAAGCAGGCTGCGCTGGTACAGATTCCGCTTTTCGAGCGTGATATTCATGATATTGAAAGTCTGATGGAATTCGCCGCTTTGCTCTGGGACTGAATACCGCCCGTTCGGGGAAAATAATTGATAAACACCAATAAATTATGCTTGTTGCTATTGTTATTGCTGGTGCTGCTTCTGTCTTCTGCCTGTGCCGCCAAAAGAATGCAGATGGATCCTGTGCGTGTGCGCTCGGATATGAAATTCGATGAGAAGGCGCCCGATGACAGCATTGCTCCCATAGCCGAAAACATTCCTCCCGATAAGCTTTTCAGTCTGGGACTTGATTACTACAGTTCAGGTCAGAAAGCAGTGGCGTTGGCGCATTTTCTGGCCGTTGTCAAAAGACATCCCGAATTCAAACGCTATTCGCATGCGGCCTACAACTGCGGCCTTATTTACCATAAATGGGGCAAGTATGCTGAAGCTTTGGAAATGTACCGCATAGCCGAAAGCAATACTTTTAACAGAACCGATCGCAGGGATGCCCGTTTTCAGATGCTTGATGTTCTTTATCAGTTGAAGGACTGGAAATCTACATCTGAAATTCTGGAAGCAATTCGTAAAGACGGCGGGATGGACCCTGATGATGCTGTTGAAGTTGCAGCCCGTTCAGGGGTAGTCGCGTTTGAAACCGGAAAATACGAAGATGCGGAACTGATGCTGAAAGACGCATACGAAATGTATCTGCTGGGTGTCGGGAAAGAAAACGTCTACGATACCTATCACGGTGCCATGGCTGCTTTTTATCTGGCATCTATAGAGCACAAGCGCTTCGAAGACATAAAGCTCGACGGCAGAGCGACTTATGCTGAAATGGAACAGCAACTGGAATCAAAAGCGACACATCTGGTGGCTGCCCAAGAATGGTTTTTGAAAAGCATGCGCTGCAATGATGCCTACTGGGCGACGGCGGCTGGTTTCAGACTTGGAGTGCTGTATGAGGAGTTTTACCACTCATTCATCGATGCTCCAGCGCCGGAAGATCTTAATGCAGAGGAACTGGAAGGTTACCGCTGTGTCCTTTCGAACAAGGTGATAGTGCTGCTGCGCAAAGCCATCCGTGTATTCGAGCGCACAGTCGAAATATCGGAACGTCTGCGTACCGATAACGAATGGACGCGCATGGCTCGCGAGAACCTTAAAAGGCTTGAAGGGCTGTATCTTAAGGAAAGCAAGGACTGCCACGACTATAAAGTCCGTGAAATGGTCATCCCTGGAAGTTGAAGTATAAGGTTGGTGTTAGTCGATCAAGCAGCGGATTATAGAAGACTATTCCGTTGTATATTTCTGCTGTTTAGTGCGTTTCTATCAGGTCTGGTTTTCCAGAAAGATAAGATGTTTCAGACCTGAGCAGTCCCCAATTTGGTGAAATGCATTTTATTATTCCTGCAGGTTATCAAATTTATCTCCGCCTGCACTGAGGAGGCGCATAAAGCGCCGTCTCGAAGTGCATGGCGGCGTGTTTCCCTCATGCTTCGAGACGAAAATCTGCGATTTTCTCCTCAGCACTTTCGGGAAACAGTCACTATGTAAAACTTGGGGACTACTCAATGTTTCATGCTCAGAAAGCTTTATTCCTGCCGGAATCCCGTTGCGATGGAAATCCGCAAAATGGCTGTCCTGAAACATTTAAGTGATTGTTTAATTTGTATTGGCTTACGTCTTGATAATACAGGAATTATTTATTGTCCAACTTTCGTGCCGAAGCAGCCTGATTTTATTTTCCAGGCCGGAGGAAAATCCGCCAATATGCATGTTAGCGGCAATGACTCGATGGCATGGAATGATGATCGGAATGGGGTTGCGTCCCATGGCCTGACCAACTGCCTGGGCCGATGCGCAGCCGATTTCAGCCGCCAGTTGACCGTAAGTCAACACCTCCCCGAATGGAATTTCCAACGTTCTGTTCCACACCCGGAGCTGAAATTCCGTGCCTTCGGGTGCCAGTTTGAAAGATGGCTTTATGGGTGGTTTTCCGTACTGGTACGCCTTGAACCATTCATAAACCCAAGGGTTCAGCTTACATTTTTTTAGAGTTGTTTTGTTTTTTAACAGCTCGATAAGGTAAGGCTCAGGATCGTCCATGCCGTCGTGCAGATGAACGATCCTGATCGTTCTTTCGCACTCAACCACACTCACGCTGCCGGAAGGGCAGCGTATGACATCGTATTTCATTTCTCGCATTTTTATCGACTACTGCCAGGAAATGGGTACTTAAGTAACCGAATCTCAGCTTGAACTGCATCGTAGCACTTCTATTCGAAATGCGGAATAAAACAACGATGAAAGTGCAGTTCCAATCAGGCCGCGTTGGTCTTCGCGACTCTCTGCGCCAGAAGTCCCTTGGGTCCCTTCATGAACTCGAATTCCACTTCCTGCCCCTCTGCAAGAGAACGGAATCCGTCACCTTCGATAGCGGTGTAATGTACAAAAACATCTTCACCGTTAGATCTGGTGATGAAACCAAAACCCCGCGCGTCGTTGAACCATTTTACTTTTCCAACTTCTACGTTCATTTTTTCCCCCTTTTTACATCATCTTTCGTCTGTACTACAGGTCGGGTTGGAAAGCTTTTTGTGCATACCACCCCGTGCGTCTGATCCACGCAGATTTACTGCATCAATTTTAAAAACATTAGACTTGCAAAAAGCCTCTCTGTACTGATTACATATTAGATAATACTGTGTCAAAATGCAAAAACTTTTTTCATACAAAAATCATGGATTTCCAAATCAGAAAGTGCTGTGATATACTGCTTATAAATAATGTCAGACGGATTTATTGGGCAAGACAATGAAAAACACGATCACATCCATACTTCTTGCGGCGATTCTGGCTTCCACAGGGTTGGCATGCTCTTCATCCTCAAACGGAGGCGAGCCCTACAGGGAGTGCGTCAAGGATTCGGACTGCAGTACCGGATACAAGTGCGAATACAATCAATGCAAGCGAATCATCGATTCCGACGGTGATAATTCGGGCGATTGCACCGACACCGGAGCTTTCCAGTGTCTTGATCCCGGCAATGTAGTGTCCATGTGCATTGCAGGTCTGTGGACCGAGCGCCCCTGCGTAAGCGGACAGAACGGCGCCTGCTTTATATGGAGCAGCGAAATACAGGACGACGAAAGCAACTGCTGCAACTGCTGCGACCCTTCATGGGATAAGTTCCAGTGCACGGACGATGCTATTGAAAGCTGTGACAACGCTACTAACACCTGGCAGGCCGGTGACTGCACCGAAGCCTGCTTAAGCAGTCTGGCTGCAAATTTGACTTGCTGTGACTGCTGTAATCCGGCCACGGACAGCTTTAAATGTGAAGAAGACAGTCTGCTGAAGTGTGACCCCGTGCTTTCCATGTGGGTTGAATCCAATTGTAACGAGGCCTGCGAAGATCCCGATCAGCCTTATCTGTATTGTTGCGAATGTCAGATAGATGGCGATCTGGATGCAGAGGAAGAATATGAAATTATCGAATGGGAGGGCGGACAGGATTGTACTCCTTCCACCATCGATCCGCGCTGTGACAAACTGATTGAAAATTTCTGCTTTGACGACATTCATCGTGATGTGTATTACTGCAAGGACGAAGATCTGTGGGTCTGCGATCTGACCTGCGATCCGAGCTATCCCAATTGCGGCTGGATAACGAACGACAGAAAAACCGAAAACTGTCCGCTGGCCTGCATAGACACAGACCCCGAGAATCATTCAGTTGACGCTTACTGCGAAATCTCTATCGACGGCGATGAGGAAATTGAACTGGAACCCGAAGAAGAGGGCGATCAGCAGACCGACTTTTCGGATGGTCGCCCCTGTACTCCAGGTCAGTGTCTGCCCGGTTCTTCATGCAACATGGACTGGAGTGATAGCGCAATGTATTGCGCTCCTGATGAGTTCACCTGCGTATTCCATGTCGGGATGGCTTACGAAGACGATGCTCTCTTCTATACTCAGGGCGACAAAGTATGCGTCGGCAATACCTACAAACGCTGTTCGGATGGTTCCTGGATTCAGGAAACCACCTGCGCCGAAGACCAGACCTGCGTAACACCGCTTGGTTGCCAGTAAAATCTCGGCTATGGAATGCAAAATGAGCAATTATGAGGCTGCAAAAATTCGACTTAGAATTGAAAAATTTGCTAAATCAATAGATAGCCCTGGTAATGCGCTTTCCATAAAAATTCGTCCTGTTGGTGGGTGTTTTCATCGGGAGCATTCGAGAGAAGCGTACAAAATCATTGATGGTTTGTTAAAGAATAGTTCTTATCAGGATATAGTATTTGAAGAACATGAAAGTGGGCCGGAATTGTTGGTTTGGCTTGCCATTGGAGCTGCCGGTCTGTCTTTGGCTAAAAGTGTTGTTGAATTGGTTACAGAAATTATTAAAGCCAGACATGATGGAATTCACAAATGGGATTCTCCTCAGTCGCCACTGGAGTTGATATTACGAAGAACTGACAAAAAGAAAAAAATAGAAGATATTGCAGTTCTTCGCATAGATAATAATACCGAAATATCTAAAGATATTATTGAGAAGGCAATGTTGACTGGAATAGAAAAGCTGTTTTCTGATAACAAGTCTAATGATGACGAACAAAAAGCAATTTGAAATATAAGAAGCAATCAATCTTCGTCATTCCCGCGAAAGCGGGAATCCAGGATTGGAAATGGAAAAATGTTTTTACGTATACATACTTGCCAGCAAGCGGAATGGAACATTGTATATTGGTGTCACTTCTGATTTGATTAAAAGAGTTTGGGAGCATAAAAGTGATGTCAATAAAGGGTTTTCCAGCAAACACGCCATTCACAGTTTAGTGTATTTCGAAAAACATAATGATGCTTTATCGGCAATAACAAGAGAAAAACAGTTGAAGAAATGGAACAGAAGCTGGAAATTGGAGCTTATAGAAAAGACAAATTCAGAATGGCGGGATTTATACGATGAAATAAGCTTGTGAATAATGAATCTGGATTCCCGCTTTCGCGGGAATGACGCAAGGCGCTCAGTCTTTTCCAATAAATATTCGATCCTCCGAAAAAGAACCCAGTGCTTGCTTATTTTGCCGCAGTGACCATATTGTATCTGTAGCAAACTGCTGACTTTACTCAGGAGCGGAGCGATATGGATTTCATATACGAAATCGGCGGACTGGTGCTGATGCTGGCAATTCTTGCAGGTGTGGTTTACTGGAAACTCGAAAAGGAAGGCTTTTTCATCCGCCGCGAAAAGCCCGAAAGCATAGCCCGTCGTCTGCTGGAGCAAATAGGCAGCTCTAATCTCGAAATCCGTGATGCCGGAACCGCCATTGAAGCCATGCAGACCGAAATAAAGCTTTTAAGCGCTGCAATGCTTGAACTGCGCCGAATGGCCTTCGCAGAAATGGATAAGCACGAAAAAAGCCGCATTGAAGCCGCGTTGAAGAAATTGGAAAAAGGCGACTCGGTTGAAGCTGCGGCGATTTTCAACGCCTCCTTCGAAAGCCTTAAAGGCGAAATGAAAGCTTCCGGCGAATCATACCGGGAATTGCGTCGTAAAGTAGCGCTGGCCGCCTGTAATATAGGAATAGTGCAATATCTCAACGACACGCCGATGGCTTTGGCTGCATTTATTCAGGCTGCCGAATACGACCCTGACAATCCGCAGATATGGAGCATGCTGGGTGTGGCCTGGATGCGCCTGGGAGAACTCGAAAACGCTGAAGGTCTTTTACGGCGCGCTTTATACATGCAGCGTGATCCGGCGGAAAAATCGCAACTGGCTTCAGATTTTGCCAATCTGGGCAGCGTTTACGCCGAAAAAGACGATTACTCCAAAGCCTGTGACTTCTGGCAAAGGGCTCGTGGACTTTACGCCGGAATCGGTATGGATGAAAAGCTTGAACGGGTAGACCGTTTGATGCGGGAAGCCAGTTGTTCAAGATTTGATCGCAGCGATGACATTCACTGATTGGAAGAAGATTAACTGCCTTTAAGCGCCAGTTTCCAGCCACGCACTCCGCGCCGGGCTGCGTTTGCAAGTCTGTGACCCAGATACCGGACAGCATAATAAGTAATGGGAGAACGCAGAGCGCTCTTTACCTGAATAGCGGGTGTGCTGCTTCCTGCTACCGGCTTCAGTTCGTCTGTGCCGTAGAGCGCTGCATACTGCTTCCAGACTCCGGCGCAGTGCTTGTTGTGAACACATGATTCACACTGTGGCCCTTTGACTTTCTCGCGCAACTGGGCTTCGACCGAAGGCGGGATAAAGAGCAGCGGATCGACGTAAATATGTTCGATTCCGCGCATGAAACACAGCGGCAGACCGCACATGTCTGCCACTTTGAACGACAGTCCGACATCCTCACACACCTTTACGGCTTCGTGCAGTATAGGTTCGACTTCAGAAAGCCTGAAGATGAACTCCTCGACTTTATCCGAGAAATTGGGGGCGATAATGCTCAGATGCAACTCGATACTGTTGCCGAAGCGGTTTTTAAGCCAGCGTGCGAAAAAGGGCAGGTGTGTCATATTGCCGCGAAACCAGACATAGTTGATGGTGACATCGATTCCATGAGCGATGAGATTGTCTATGCCGCAACAGGTTTTCTCGAAGGCTCCGCGATGACCGGTTATTGCGTCCGACATCAGTTCATTGGCGGCATGCAGAGAAATAAATGTATCGTCCAGCCCGGCTTCGGCCAGACGGAGCACCAGTGTGATGTCTGCCAGCAGGATGGCGTTGCTTTCCATAATGACGCGATAGCCCTTGCGTTTGATGACTTTGACGATATCCGGCAATTGCGGGTTAAGCGTTGGTTCGCCGCCGGAAATTTCAATTACATCGCGCTTGTTCGGGTGGGTTTCATCGAGAAAGGCTTCAACCTCTGCGGGTGTTTCGTAGTAACTGTTGAAGGCGTCTTTCTCGTCTATATTGCAGAAGACGCAGCGTTCATTGCATTTGCGACATACCCGCAGAATAGTCATTTTCTTCGCTTCATTCGCTCAGATCGGCAGCGTCACGCGGCTCAAGTTTGTTGCTGCCATAGGCAGTATAGAGAAATCCGCTTATCTGGTTATATACGGTTCCGATAGCCGGTGAGGCTTTATAAAGCATGTCGTCTACCAACAGCCCGCCAGCCAGAGTGAATTCGCCGTATTTATTTGCGGCTGCTTCCACCGTAACCGGCCCGACTGTTACCAGCGTATGCTGATATATTTTGCTTAATGAGGCTCCCGCCACCAGTTCTGCTGCGTTTTCTATAATCACAGGTGCAGGCATTTCGTTGTTTTCGCTGCGCAACACGCCTTCGGTCAGTTCGAGTTGCGGCGAACAGAATTCGTAAATGGGGTCTATACCGCAGAATTCCGTGATTATGCCTCTGATGCTGAATTCATCGCCCTGGTTCACTTCCAGATCCACACCGCCGCGCAGAACAACCAGCATTCCGCTGTACTCACCGCCTTCGGCGTCGGCCACAAAGAAACCGCGCAGGTTTGAACCTGCCGAGATGACAAACTTTCTGGACATTACGATTGTTGACGGCAGATACACTTCAGTCTGCATCAGCGGGTATTTATCGCTGTCCGGATCGCGCAGATCTTTTACTGCATATTCGTCGGCTTCATCGTCAAAACTGTCGTTTACATTATTGTCGGGTGCACAGGCCGAAAGAGAAGACAGCATCCCAATCAGGAGGAAAAAGGGGATAAATAGAGCGGAATGTACTTTCATGGCAATTTTCCTGTCATTAATAACAACTACCAAACCAGATTATGAACTTGCCTTATTCGGAGCAAGAATGCAACTCCGAGTCTTAATATTTGGAAAAATTCACAAAAATTGCATTATTAAGTCAACTGACGCTTGACAGAATCTCTACTTTGATTATTCTTAGGCTCCCAAAACCGGTTTTGGAATTTCAGGTTTATTCCAGTCGGAAGGAGCAGAAATTGGCTAAGAGAGAAATTGAGATCATCCATCTGGACACACGCGCCAAGGATCGCTATTTAAAGCAGGGTCGCATTGATAAAAAAGATTACGACAACTTCCTGAATTCTCTCAAGGATGTTGAAGAGAACGGCGCTGAACTGGAAACACGTCAGGAAACCTATCTGGCCGAACGTGAAGAAATAAGACGTCGCCGAGAGGAAGAGCAGCGTGAAAAGGAAGCCCGGCGCGAACGTCTGAGCCATCCCGAAGTCAGACTGGGATTCGAGGAAGAGGAATAAACTCCGGCCCTGCCGGAATAAACCGCCATGCATCCACAGCCCGGCCCTTTCTCTGCGTTCGGAACCTTTCCGGTTCGCAGTCTGGTAATCGCCGTCATAATCACGTCGGTGCTGCTGTCGGCCTGCAATGCCAAAGGGGCTTTCGGCGGGCTGAGCAAATCGCCTTCAAGTACAGCCGAACTGGCAGAAAAGAAACAACTCGACGAGCAGAAGTATCCGCCTGCCGAGGCTTACAATCATTACCTGCGCGGTAAAAAACTGGAACTGAACAATGCCTGGGCGCAGGCGCTGGATGAATACAATCTGGCTCTGGTTTACGAGAGACGTTCGGTGCGCCTGCTATACGATGCTGCCCGCATGCAGCTTTTTCTGGAAAATACCGCCGAAGCCGAAGAGCTTCTGAATGAAGCGTCGGTGCTCTCGACTGAATGGCCCGATCCGCATCATCTGCTGGGCGAGATATATTTTCAGACCGGCAGACCGGAACAGGCTGTTGCGGCTTTTGACCACGCCATAAACGCCGATCCTTATTTTACTCCGGCATATCGCCGCAAGGCTGAAGTTTTATACATTTTAAAAGGCCGTGAAGCCGCCGTCGAAGTATACGAAGACATGGTGCATATGTCCCCCGCCGATGTGCAGGGCTGGGTCTTTCTGGCAGAGAACTATCGGCTCAATCAGGAATACGACAAGCTGCAGAACGCCATGGAGCGCATTTTGCGGCTCGACCCGGAGAACACTACGCTTTTGAAGCAACTGCTCGAATGGTATATTAAAACTCATCAATACCGGCAGGCAATTACGCTTTTCGAAAAAGCGCTGAAAAGTTTCCCCGGCAACCGCTCACTGTATATCAAACTCGGACGGCTTTATCTGCTGGCTGAAAACGACGAACAGGCAAAGGTCGCCTTCAAGAAGGCGCTTGATCTGGATGTTGATGATCCCGCCGACACGCTGGCAGAAATC
>Ga0172375_10000634_pt1 | contig 56164 bp, 54 predicted proteins | sample LakKiv1m_FD_114537 | JGI IMG/M metagenome (GOLD analysis project Ga0172375, IMG submission 114537) | Freshwater microbial communities from Kabuno Bay, South-Kivu, Congo - kab_092012_11.1m | ecosystem: Environmental > Aquatic > Freshwater > Lake | place: Democratic Republic of the Congo...
CCTTGCGCGCGAAGAACTGCTATTTTGTCTCTCTCTTCGCTGGAGAGTTGTTTGTATGTATTTTTCATAACGCTTAGGATAACACATTAGCCTAAGCGTTGCACTTCCTTATTGAACTGGGGACTTAACAAAAAATTGGCCCTTGATATAATCTTCTTCATTTACCTTGGCGTCTCTCTGAGGCGCAAGCATGCTCTTCTCTACAAACATACCCTTGGAATCAACCGGCATGATATTAACGCCAGGGTCATCCGCTACAAAGCCTAACTTTGGAAACGCAAATAGAATAATAACCGCTAACAAACCCACGAATAATTTGTTTTTCATTTCAGTCTCCACTGTTTTATTCAATCTTTTTAAACTTGATAGCGTTTTTAACTTGTTATTCTCTTATTCCGTTAGATACCGAAGGAATTCAAACAGCTTCGGAAAAATCCTCCTTTTTTATTGGTTAAAAGAATAAAAAAGTATACCTAATTCTACCATACCGCAAGTTTAATTTCAATGCTCTTGCCGTTATTTTTGGAAGCGCTTTCTTTAGGCTAATAAGGGCGCCTGATATACCTTAGGAAACTCTATTTTTACCATAGCTATTCATAAGCAAGAGTAACGCTAAATTTATTCTCCCGTTTCTCAAAGCTGTCTTTAAATGGAGGGAAAGGAGAGGCGTTTTTTATTGCCTCAATAGCAAAGGGGGCTAATGTAGGGTTAGTCGAGGCAAGTATTTGCGGCTCCCCGTATAGTCTACCATCATCTAAAACAATAAAGGTTACCTTGATTTCTCCCTTTTGCCCTTTTGCCTGCCCGGATAATGCCTTGGGTTTAATCTTTTCAAAAATTAATTTAGAATATTTTATTAATGCCTCCTTCTCCGCAAGATCTTCTTCTGGCTTAGTGCCGATCCTTTCCGTGATAATCTCACCCTTTACCATTTTTGCGACTAAACCGTCTTTAGGCTTTAAGTCCGAGAAATCGCTAAATGCGCTCTCCCCTGACATTAAATGCGGGGTCAGCAATATAACCAGCTCTGTCTTGGTAACTTCATCCGAGGTGCTGCCAAAGAGATAGCCTAACAGTGGTATATCCCCCAATATAGGAAGCCTCTTAGTGGTCTTTTCCCTCTTATCCTTTTTGAGCCCTCCGATGATCAAAGTTACTCCGTCCTTGACCATAACCGTAGTCTCTGCTTCCGAGGTGGTCACAATCGGTACCTCTGTTTTTCTGTCTTCAGAGATAATCTGGGTACGCTTGGCAGAGCTTATCTCCGGCCTGATCTTCATAGTAATAAAACCGTCTTTGCTGATAGTAGGAGTGACAAAGAGTTTTATTCCTACATCCACGAAATTGACGGCCTGGGATGTTACTGTAGGCCCGCTTGCAGACTGGGAGATAGTTGAAGTAATATAGGCGTCTTTGGTGCCAACAAGAATCTTGGCCTCCTGATTATTCACTACCATGATCCTAGGGCTTGAGAGTACCTTAGTATCTCCAATAGTCCGTAAAATATCTACTACGGACTTAAAATGCTTTGGGCTAGTGGGCGACGTAGACGGAGTGCCTACAAAAAAAGTATTAGTGGTATTAATAGGGAGAGAAGCTTTAATCTCAAAGTATTTCTTAATCCAAAAATCCCAGTCTATCCCCATTTCGAGCTTATCAGTAGGAGTAATCTCGATAATCTGGGCATCGATTAAAACCTGGGCTGATTTTTCGTCAAAAGCAGAAATCAAAGTCCCGATTTCGTTTAATCTTTCGGGGTAATCGGTTACAGCGATTTTATTCGTACGTTCATCTATCTTTACCGATCCTATGCCCTTAGTTACTAACTCCTGGATTTTAGACTCTATCTTATCTGCCCTGGCATAGTTTAAATCAAAAATCTTGGTGGGAAGAATACAATCAGCACTTTTAATAAAGCTCTCCATTTCTTTAGTCGTCTCGGCTGTATCTATTAGGGTCAAGGTATTTGAACTCTGATCAGCTATCACCTTGCCAATCGGAGTCTTGATTTGAATTAAAGCAGGCAATAAATCAGTGGCTTTGGCATACTTGAGGTGGACAATGCTTATTTTTCGATTATCCCCGAAGCGCTCTCCATAGCGTAAACCGTAATCCTGCTGGGTCATAATATTTATAATCTCCCCCTCTTTTTCATAAGCCAGATCATTTGCGGAGATAATTTTATCAAAGGCCTCCTGGATATTCACATCTTTTAAGAAAACGGTGATTTTTCCAGAGATATTCTTGCCGATAACAATATTCATCCCTGCCCGGGTAGCTAGCATCTTCAATACATCTGTAATCTCCATTCCTTTAATATCCAAGGAGATCCGGTTATTAGATGTTTGCGGGGTATCCGGCTGTGTGTTAGCTACTCCGACAGGCAAGGGCATTGCTGGCGGATCCTGGGCGAGGCCTATTTCCTGAAAAAATAAAATGCAAACAATTAAAGCGATAGGATACTTGTACATAATTCCTCCCTTTGGGCTATAGGTAGAGTTCATAGCTTTGGCCCTCGTAATTTAGGATTATCTTTCCTTCCAGTATATCCTGGACTTGGAATTCCCCGATATACTGGCCTTTGTTCAAGTAATATACTTTAGCGTTTATCTTATCTTCGATGATCGCCTGGGGGGCATCGCCGGCAATAATGCCGATCAGGTTAAAATTCTTAACTAAATCCGCACTCGCTACTGCCATATTGGTATTACTTGCTGCGCCTATTCCTTTATTAAGGAAGATATTCCTCTTTTTTATCTCACCTAAATAGGCCTCGTAAGGCAGAGATTCCTTCTTGATTATCTTGCTATTTTCGGTAATCTCTATAGGTACGGGCGTTGGCATCCTAATTTTTTTAAGGCCAAAGAAAGGGTATAAAAAAGACAAAACCGTATACAATAAGGAGAAACCAAGGAGCAAAATAACAGCCTTTTTAATGTAGAATAAACCTAAATATTTAATAAGCTCCTGCGGCCGCAGGATAGGCTTAAAGGAGTGTTTTTTTTCGTAAACAGAGGTAACTGCAACGCCTTCCTCTTTAGGCTTAATAAGAGTAATATCATCAGGCGGATTTTTCTGCCCTCTGATTAATTTAAGGAGTTTTTCCTCGGGAGAATGATTACCCCTCATCTCTACCCCTATAAGATATTACTTTTTTTACAGTTTCTTCGTCTACCATAGACCGTTCGCTCATGACTATCTCTTCCAAGGCGTCATGGCAAAGCATGGAAATACGCCGGGGATATCCTTGGGTATACTGGTAGATCATTTTTATTGCCTCTTCGCTAAAAAGGCCGTTGTACTGTAAAGACCCTGCCTGCTTGAGGCGGAATTCGATCATATCCTTGGTTTCTCTCTCATCCAAAGGGTTAAGCGTATATTTTAAGGCGATGCGATCCATGAAATTCCTGATTCTTTTTACCCGCGGAAGAAATTCCACTTGGGCCATAATTACCAGCTGGATAAGTTTATACTGGTTAGTTTCGTAATTTAAAAGCATCCTTAGTACTTCTAAGTTCTCCGGGCTTATCTTTTGGCCTTCATCAATCAACAGGATAATCTTCTTGTCTTCCTCAGCCCCCTTTTGAAATAAATACCTTTCTATCGCTTCCTTAAAATCTAAAGTGGATTTGAAGTCGGGCTCAATATTAAACATCTTTACTAGGGAAAGTAGGAATTGAAACTCGCTTTTATAACTGGGGTCTAGTATTAAATGAAATACGAAGTCATTCTCATCTTTAAATGCCTTAAGCAAGGTCCTGGAAAGCGTAGTTTTACCGACTCCGACATCCCCCAGTATAAGGCATAAACCGCGGCGCAGCCTTATAGAAATCTCCAGGCGTTTTATCGCGGAATCATGACTTAAGGAATGATAGAAAAATTCAGGATCAGGGCTGGTAGAAAAAGGTTCTTTTTCTAAATTTAAAACCTTAAAGTAACTCATTTTTGATCTCTTTAATCGATTTACCTTCTTTACGCAGTAACCTTATCCTTCTAAGCATCTCAATGGTAGAATCGTCAAAATAACGAAAATTTGTTTCCGGGCTACGACTTCTTTCCTTAATTAACCCTATTTTAAGGTAATATTTTATTGTATGAATGGAATAACCGGTTAAGCGTGCTAAGTCCTTTACTAAGTAGATATTAAGGATTTCTTTACCTCCTACTCTCTAAGTAGAGAGTAAACCATAAATTTATTGTTTTGTCAAGTTATTTTAATGACGATACTAAAAAGCCTGCTTTACACGGATTTCTACAGATCAACTGCGGATTTACACGGATATTCTATTCTGAGTCCATGCAAATCCCTACCGAAAGGTATTTTTTGTAGAAATCTCTTAATAATAAATGCTCTTTAAATAAGGGGCGTTTTTATCTAATATAGAGGGGAAAAGCGCATTTGCATTTACATTTAGCTTTAGAGATAGATAAAGTACACACCTTAAAGCTAAGGGATTTCTTTTTTAAGCGCTTCTGTTGGTAGATTAGTCTCTCAGCGAAATCTGGGATATGGAAAAATTACCTTCTAAAGAAGGGGTATTTGGTTTAGCGTTGAACTGGAATTCCTCAACCCTAGCCAAGGGCAGCACATTTTCAATGCTATAAATAAACCTTAAATATTCTTCGGTTGAGCCTTCTGATCTTAGGTTAACCCGGAACTCCTTATAAGAATGCGCGACTTTTGGAGCGCCCTCCGGCCTTACGTCAATAATTTTTATGTTTGCCTCTTTGGCAGCCTTCTCTAATTCCGTCAAGAAGATCACTAATGGGTCGCTGCTCTGGCCGGCCAATAGCGCTGATCCTGTCAGCTTTTCATATCTTTTGTTTATCAGGTCCTTTTGATCTAATAATCCCGAGTATTTCTTCAGTTTTACGCGATTAGCATTTATTGCCCGGTTCAACCTTCTATTTTTGTCTACCAGAGGCGCGATAAACATGGTAAAGAGGAAATAAAATATCACAAACCCTCCGGTAATATAGAAAATGGTCTTTTCTCTCTTATTTAATCTTAAGAATTTTTTAAGCATACTATCTCGAAATCAACGATTTCCCCTCCCTGGGTATTCCTTTTCGTCGCATACCTCATTTTTATATTAAAATTTCTCATTAGGAGCGACTTTTCAAGTTGGGAAACAACTTTAAGCGCAACACCCAGATTCAGGGCCTGACCGCGCAAAACCACTTGTTTATCGTAGGTGTACCCTAGATTTACCAAAGAGACGTCGTCAGGAATAACGCGGTGCAATTCATAAAAGACATCCAGGGCAGAAGATTCATTCTCTACGCGCGAGCCCCATAGCTTGGATTTTTTTTCCAATTCTTCAAGTGGCCTGGCTTCTTGTTCTACCTTGCCTATTTCGGATTTTAAGCGGTCAAGATACCTAGTCTTATTCTCTATGCTCTTGGCTGCACCTAGAGCAAATAGAACGAAAGCGATAAGCCCTAATAACGCGAAAGTGGCGTATTCTTTGCGCCTTGCCAATGCCCTTCTTAATTCTTTTACTTCCTGCGGTACCAGATCAAGAGAATCGGGTATCTTCTCAAAAGCCAGCCCCATGATGCTTGCCAGAGAGCCACCTATTCTGGAAACGCCCTTTATAAAATCCTCGGAGGCTCTTATATTATCCAGGTAAGAGATACTCTCTATAGGTAAGCTTAATCTTTGATGCAAGTTAGCTAAGGCACGCTGGCAATTGCCTTGGGAACCTAAAATAACGATCTTTCCCGGAATCTTCTTCTCCTTTTCCTGCAGGTAGGCATTATGCGTTTTATTGATCTCATCATATAAAGAATCTTCCCAATCCTCTCCGGAAGTAATACCAAAAGAACGGCTAAAAAGCTCATCCCCCTGGCTGGCTATTGTCAACTCAATATGGCTTAAGCCGATATCCACTAATAAGACTACGCCCGGGTCCTTCGGCCGGACGTATTTATAAAAAATCGCCAGGCCGTAAGAACTCAAATTTATATGTACCTTTTTTATACCGGCGGATTTAAAAATATGGAGGTAGCGCTCGACTAAATCACGATGGGCGATAATCAAATTTATATGTACGTACCCTTCATCATCGGTGGATAAAACCTTATACCCGGTAGTAAGTTCGTCGGGGGAATAAGGCAGGTATTTAGCTGCCTGAAAGGATAATATTTTTTCGATCTCATCGGGGGAACTGGCCGGTATCCTCAAATACCTGCAGGTTGACTGATGGCGTGGTAAATTAATAATCAGAGGATTATCCGCATATGAAAGCTTGCTGAAAACTTCCTTTATTATACCGCTTAATGCCTTATCATCTATGCCCGGCTTAATTTCCTGTAAAGCGCAATCCACAAACTCTATCTTAGAGTATATATTCTTTGAGCATTTGACTACGGTAAAAGATTTCTCATTGATCTGGCATAAGAAAATGAATTTCTTCTTCTCTTTAAGCTTTATGGATTCTTTCCCCATGCTCAATATAATATACCCGTGCTTTCTGTTATTTCAAGATTAATTTTGCCGCCAATACACGATCTTATCTTTCAACCGGTCATAAACTACTGCGACCTTCTTATCTATTCCCGAGAAACTACCCGTAGATTCAATCCTAAGATAATTGGAACTAGCACAGAGGAAGCTCGCCATCGCCTCAATAATCCTAGTCTGGCTATTTATTTGGCCTGTCAACCCTAACGCCTCCTTTATGTCCTGGGAACTAATATTAGAAGATTTAAAATAAAGAGAGTGATTCTCCCGTGAACCGCTGCGGTAAGCCTTTACTTTACTTAATAGCCTATCTATATCCTCATCGTTAGGTATATCCGCTTCTCCATTATCTGTCATCTCCTGCACAACCGCTTTTATCAGTATTTCCAACACTTCTGGATCTGCGGTATTTAAATTGATGTCCCCTTGGCTGTAGACGGTAATCAGGTTCTCTATCTTGCCGAATGCTTCCCGGGCCTTCTCTCTATAATTATTCCTGCCCTTTAACGCGTAAAAATATTCTATCACCGCGGATAATTCCTCTGGAGCCTTGAGTGGTCCTTTCTTGGCAAGACTAGACTTATTATTAGGATTGATCCATTCGGTAATAAATCCTGCCAATTCAGTCGCTTCTCTATCGTCGCCAATATTTTTCTCCTTGAGCAATATGACTAACATCTGCCGATCGATGGAGTCGTCGAGATTAATATTTATCTTGCTTTCTTCATCCTGCATCCCGTATTTAAAATTTTTTTTGGCATCATAATAACCGATACGGAATACCCCTGCGTTATTCTTTAATTGCCTCCTGAACAAATCTTTTTCATTTCTATCCTTAAGGCTTACGCCGCACTCCTGTATATTATCGTATTCTCTAGTTTGCGGGTCAGCGGAATCTTCTTTCACTAAAGCCAGCGCCTGCGCTATTCCGGAGCGCGCCAAAAATCCGGCCATTAGACTATCCTTGTAATATCGGCTAAGCCTTAAGTCCAAAGATGAACGGTAACCTATGCCGACAGCAAAGCTAACCAGAATTGCCAAAACCCACAAGCCGATTATTAACACCGAACCCCGTTTATTCATAAAATAAACTTAAAGGCCCCTAGTTTTAAAAATCCCCTCCCAAAGGTAAAGAAATTACTCTAGTGAAATCAATTAAGTCTTCTTTTTTTCTATCTGAATTTTTAATTAATGATATTTGTATCCTTACTGCCAAAGGCAAATTGTTCCTATATTTTCCCTCAGGGGGCCATAAATTCCTCCACTCGTAGGGCTTTTCTCTATCCTTAACCGGATAGGCATATTCGAAATAACCGTCATGTACCGAATAGGACACCGTGGCTTTATTTTTATCCGGCTCCTCTAATAGGGCATCTTTGCCGCAAAAAGCAGTGCGCTTAAGAAGCCCCTCTTCAAAAGAATATTCTACAAAACAAAATTCCTCCTGCAAGCGCCCCTCTTTAAATCTTCCCTCTACAGTAAAGAACCTCAGGGATTTACTGCGACCGCTAAAGCCGGATTCACCATCTTTATACACCAGGCAGTTTTTTAAATCTTGGCCTATCTTTTCCAGGGCCAACCTTGACGCCTGATAAAGACTAGAAGCTTCATTGATTCTTTTATAACTTAAGGCGCCAGTATTTAAGGCGGAATAGAGACTGATAATAACTACGGAGAAAATAATCGTTGAGACCAACACCTCTACTAAAGTAAATCCTCTAATCACTTTCTTTTTCATTATTTGCCTGATGTGTAGTATAAATAATTTATAAATTCCAAAGAATATTCTTTTGCTGATTTTCCCGACCAAGATAAAACAAGTTTTATTTCTTTTAAGAAAGGCATATCTACGTTATTTACTTCGCAGCGCCAGTTAAACTCCTTATTATGTAAGATTATTTTTCCTTCTCCTTCTAAGGGCAAGGAATTATTGCGGATACCTTCTTCTATGCCAAACATCCTTTCCTCGGCTAATAAACAAGCTGCAAAGATATCCTGGCTGACTTTAGCGACATTAAGAGAGACAGTGAATGCGCGAAAAAGAAAAATAACCGCTGTAGAAAGTATAGCTACGGTAACCAAGACTTCGAATAAAGAAAAAGCCCTATTTGATCTCGATGATACCGGCATCGCCTTTGATAATTAAGGAGAATTTTAAGTTGTATCTGCTTTTAAAATCCAGCGTGGCATTATCCATACTTGAATCAGGATAGAAATAAATCCCCTCGATGTTAGCGGGAGTTGTCGATTCTATGCTTACCCCCTTGGGCGCCTTATAAACCCTACCGTAGCGGCCGCTTACGCTTATTTTTTCCCCTGTTTCCGTGATGTAGAAAGGTTTAAATTCTATGGTATTATCCTCTTGAGCTAAAGTTAAATAATATACCCTCCTTTCTACTACGGACTTGGCCTTAATATAGTTGACCAAAGAGAAGATATCTCTGGCAAAACTCTGGAATTCAAAACTATCAAACGCTAACTTGAATTGCGGCAGGGATACGGCAGTAATAACACCAATAATTAATACTACTAGGACCAACTCAAAGAAGGTAACTGCCCGCTTACCAATTGCCGATATCATCGTTATCCCCTTCTACGCCATTAGGGCCGGCAGAATAAAGGTCATAATCAAGATTATGCGTTCCGGGAGAGTGATAGATATATGACTTACCCCAGGGATCCTTAGGTTCCTTCTTTAAATACGGCCCCTTCCAGTCGGGAAGCGAGGAAGGATCGCTGCGTAAAACAACAAGCCCTTCTTCGGTAGTGGGAAAACGGCCCACCCCCATTTCGAATAAATCCAAGGCAAGAGAAATATTGGCTTCGATATCTGCCTTGGCAGCAGAAATCCTTGCTTCTTCAGAACGGCCTACCAAGCGCGGCATAACCATTGCTGATAAAATCCCGATAATAATCACTACTAACATAATCTCAATTAAAGTAAACCCTTTTTTATGCATATATCCTCCTTGTGTTCCTATTTCACAATCAGGTTTATCTGAAAGATAGGCAAAAGCATTGACAAAACTATAAAACCCACGATTAAACCCATCACCAATATAATCCCCGGCTCAAGGAGCCTGGAGAAATTCTTTAAGTTAGCGTCTGTTTCCTTTTCGAAGTCATGTGAAATACGCAATAAAGAAGCTTCCAGCGTCCCCGCCTCTTCCCCGACCTTGACAATGCTATTTACAAATGGAGGGAAAAATTTTGATTCATTGAGGCAGTGGGATAAACTAAGGCCATTCTTAATCTGCTCTCTAAAACGCTGTAATTCGTCTTTTAGAAGCCGGTTGTCAACGACTTCTACGGAGATATCTAAAGCGGATATTACCGGAACGCCGCTTGAAAGCAATAAAGAAAGCGTGCGAAATATACGACTGATCTCACTCTTGATAATAATTTCGCTTATGATCGGCGCTTTGAGTTTCATCCCATCAATGAGAATTTGATTTTCCTCTTTCTTTAAGGCATACCTAATAATAATTATTAATGCTATAATCCCTGCTAAGATCAGCCACCAATAACTGGAGAAAAATCGAGAGAGGGAAATAAGGATTTTGGTCGGCCACGGTAATACTTGCCCCATATCCTCAAACATGGAAACTAACCGCGGAATAACAAAGGTAACTAATACTATTATAGTCAATATCCCCACGCTTACTATAAAAGCCGGGTACGCCAAGCTGGAATATAGGGAGTTCCTGAACTCTTCGTCTCCCTCCAAAAAATCAGCCAGGCGCCCTAACACTTCGCTTAGGCGGCCGCTCCCTTCTCCTACGGCAATGCTTGAGATATAAAGTTTAGAAAAAATACGCGGATATCCAGCCAGGCTTTGCGACAAAGAATTCCCATCCCTGATTTTATTTGCAATATCCCCTAATATCATCTTAAAGCGAGCATCTTTGGTTTGATTCAATATTATATGCAGGCCGCTTAAGATATTAATACCGGATTGTATCAAATTCGACAGTTGGCGGGTAAAAATGACTATCTCTTTTCGGGGAATCCTTGGATTCCGCCGGGAACTATCCTTGTCTAAAGGAGAAGCCCCTGCTTGTATTTGAATAGGGAAAAAACCGGATTGGATAAGTTTATTGATTGCTTCCTGTTTAGACCCTGCTTCTATGGATCCGCGGACAGTCTCTTGGGGGCGGGTTTTTGCGATATAAATGAAATTGGCCATTACTCCGATACTAACTCTTCCTCTTGGGTCACGCGTATAACTTCGCTTATGGTCGTAAGACCCTGCTGGACTTTTTTAAATCCGTCTTGGCGTAAAGTTAACATACCTTGAGATATCGCTTTTTGTTTTATCTGTTGGCTGGAAGCTCGGGCTAAAATTAATTCTCTGATTGGCTCATTGATAACCAATACTTCGTGGATGCCGGTCCTGTCATGGTAGCCAGTAAACCTACACTCTTTACAACCCTTCCCTTCGTATAGCTCTGCATTTTTGGGATCACACTCAATATTATTATCGATTATCTGTTTTATGACTAGCTCCTTTTTGCCCGGCTCGATTACAGTCTTGCATTTCGGACATATAAGCCTTACTAATCTCTGAGCAACTAGGCATTCTAAAGATGAGGAGACTAAAAATGGCTCTACACCCATATCCAACAACCTAGTTACTGTACCTGCTGCATCATTAGTATGTAGGGTCGAAAGGACGAGGTGACCGGTTAGTGACGATCGTATAGCAATCTCTGCGGTTTCAAAATCGCGGACCTCACCGATCATGATCACATCGGGGTCATGCCTTAAAATATGCCGTAACCCTGTGGCAAAATCAAGACCGATTTTAGACATCACCTGTATTTGATTGATCCCTTTGAGCTGGTATTCGATAGGATCCTCGATAGTGATTATCTTTATCTGTTCGGAATTGATCCTCGCCAGGCAGGCATATAAGGTTGTGGATTTTCCCGAGCCTGTCGGACCTGTAACAAAAATTATACCATTCGGTTTTTTAATGGCATTTTTGATTATTTTCAGATTCGTTTCGGATAAACCTATCTTATCTAACTCAAGCAGTGAACCAGAACTTAAAATCCTCAAATCTATGGCTTCGCCAAATGCAGTAGGTAGAACCGAGATACGCAAGTCCAGCTCTTCATTATCCACTCTGATCTTGATCCTGCCATCCTGTGGTAGACGATGTTCCGCGATATTAAGGTGGGCCATGATTTTGATGCGTGAGATAATCGCGGAATGGAAGTATTTTATGGTCTCAGGGATATGGATATTATAGAGAACTCCGTCAATGCGGAACCTGACTTTCAACTCATTCTGAAATGGCTCAATATGGATATCGGTTGCCCTGTCTTTAATTGCCTCGGATAATATCTGGTTGACAAACTTTATGATCGAGGCGTCTTCGGATAAAGATTTTATATCTTGCACTTCCTCCAAGTCGCTCTTGGTCTCCTCAGAGGACGCTTTCTGATCGATAATCTTTTCGATAGTATCCGCGCCTACTCCGTAATACTTGCGTATTGCCTTGTCTATTTCCGTCTCAGTCGCCAAAAGGGGTTTGACTTCCACCCCTAATAATAGGCGTAGGTCATCTAACATGCGCACATCCAGAGGGTTGCTCATCCCGATTACTAAGGTATTATTTTTGAATTCCAGGGGGATAATTTTATAATGGATGGCGAATTTAGCAGGGACCTTTTTAATCACCAAAGGCTCAACGTCCCTATCGTTAAGTTTCGCAAATGGAATATCCAACTGCCGAGAAAGAATATCAAATACCTGCTCCTCAGAGGCAAAACCAAGCCTGACCAAGGTGGTACAGATAAACTCCTTTTTTTTCCTCTGTTCCTTCAAGCCAATGTCAAGCTGTTCGGAGGTAATTACTCCTTCATCAATGAGTTTCTGGCCGATATGAATACTGTCATGAAGATTGTCTCTCATGTGTATCCGGCATACCTTTCCTTAATTACTGTGGATTTAAACCGGCTGCTGATAGTCCCTTTTATTATACTCTAGCCATATTAAAAAGTAAAGCCACCGGCAAGAATATCTTAGGCGCATTTCTTTTTTATCGCTGCGATAGCTGCGAGAAGTTCGCTTTTGTTCGGAGCCTGCCCTTCCAATCCCATCAATCCCTCTAAGAAATCAACGGCCAAGGTATTAAATCCGCGCTTTCTGATTAAAGAGATAAGGTCTTTTTGCTTCTTTGGTTCGGAGTTTGAGATGATTTTCTCAAGCAGTTGTTTAGACCCTTCAATAGTAAATTTAAGCAACGAATCAATTGCGCATCTCTGGATATCCTTATTCTGGCTGTGCAATGGCTTCTCATACATATATAACAGTTGCGGGTCATTAAAATACTGCACTATCCGCAAGGCAGTATCTATTTTCGCTTCATTGCCGGTAGCAACTAAATTCTCGATCTCTCCTATGATCTCCTCCTTAAAATCCCTTAGCAACTCCATGATTCTCATATCCTGCAGGTGCCATTCGAATAATACCAGCCCGGACGCCCTTTTAGCTAAGAAATCAATTAAATAAATCGAAATCCTGGGCATCAATTGCCGGAATATGCCAAGTATCTGGCTATTTTTCTCATGGTCTTGAGCAATCTTATCCATTAGCGGAAACAGCCGATGCACAATGGCTTCAACATTGAGCTTCTCAAATAGTTCGATGGCCAAAGACTGCCGCCACTGTGGCTCTGAGGCAGTTTCCTTAATCTGCCGGATTGCCGATAACACAATGCCTAGACCCTGATAATTTTCCCGCTCAAGGAGCCGCTCAAGGAGCCAGCCAGCATTATTCAGCATATACCCGTACGGCTCCTCGTCGTTTTCATTCTGAAGCGTATCTAAAAATAAGGCGATGATTTTTTCCAAATACTCCTCTAAAAGACCCACCGGAATAATATTCATTAATTCCACCATGGTAACTGCAGTATAGGCCCTGAAACCAACATCCTTATCTTTTAAATTACCCAGGTATTTTTCGATTATATTCCGGGCAGCGGCGTCTTCCTGGGCGGCAAAGAGCCCACCTAAGGTCGGGATGAGATTTTCGGAAACCCCCATCTCTAAAAGAGTCTTTGCATCGCTGTTAAGATAGATATTTGCTCTTTTATGCAGAGACTCCTTTAAAAAATCCTCCTGATCAATTAACCACTGGAAACACCCCTCCGACATTCCAAGTTGTCCGAAGAGATATCCTCTTAGCATTGTAATAAGTTTATCGGTTTCCGGCCTGCTCTTTAAAAAAACTAATACCATTTCTTTGATATCTAAAATGTTGTTTTTACGGTGAGAATACTCCTCGGCAATTGTTTCTACGACGATATCGTCAGGTATATGGGTAATAGACTTTAATAATATGTTCTTTTCGATGCTTCTTACTTTTTCTATGGGAGTAAACGCTTTTTTCTTATAGAGAACTCCCTCTTTTATTAGAGGATCAGTATTAATGTTTGCGGCGCCAGATGAAATTGTCTTTTTGATAAGATCCTCCATTACTTCTTCGCGTAACTGTTTTTTGTCTTCTTCTAAGGCCACTATCTTATAAATCATCTCGTCAATCTTGATGCCGTGAATATTGTGTTCAAACAAAATCTTGCTCCAGCCTTTTTTCTGTTGAGCGAAGCGTTTATGATCAAGAATAATACTAATGAATTCTAAAAGTTCTGCCTCGGTAACATTCTCACGGAGAGTAATACTGCTGATCGAGAAATCCCTCATAATACTCAAGAGACGCTTACTGACGACATCGCCGATACTAGAAGAAGAATATAACCGTTGGCCATTTATTAACAGGATATTTTCTTCCGATACGCTTCCGTGAGGATTGCTGAAGGTGAGGTTCTTCTGGGTCTTAAAGAAATGCTGTATGGCAAGGATGCACTTGTGCGCCATGCGGATACTCAATTCATTTGTCCCCTGATAGACGTGCATATTCTTGATAGCGGCATTCAATGAACCGATAATCTCTATAACCTGCGGCCAGGCCTCTTCTTTTATCGGTTCCGTTTTATTCCTGGCATCTTTGGTGCTCATTAGTTTATCGACAATCTTATCAATCTCCTGGTCAGAAAATAATTTCTGAGCATAAGAAGCAGCGCGTGCAGCGTATATTTTGGCTTTATAGGTTAGCTGCGCCTTAGAAAAATGGAACGCTAACTCTGCGCTCACCGGCTCAACATTATCTTTATTTTCTTCTTCTAACGACGTTCCAATACTTTCATGCAGTTTGATACAGGAGTCTTCATCAGCCGTCCCATAGAACAAAGAACGGGTGAACTCACTCTTAAAAAACAATCTTCCTTGCACGTCCGCTTCGCTTTTGCGAAAGATATCGCCGGCCTCCCCTGTAACTACATCCTGTATATATCCATTATTTAACTTTTTTAATTTGGAGAGGAATTCGAATTTACAAGCACCACCCATACCAGCGACAGCTAGCACCAATCCCCTTTCTTCTTCCGGTAAGCGCTTGAATTTTAGAAGCAACAACTCTTTCAGACTCTTAGGGAATGACTCATTAGTATACCGGAATATCCAGCGCGGATATTGCAAATAGATAACTCTTCGCGCAAGCAGATCCTGCAATAATTCAACGATAAAGAATGGGCTGCCTTCAGTAGTCTGATAGATTCTTTCGCTAAAGGCTGCCGGAACGGAAGTCCCTGCAAATATATGTTGCATCAGGGCAATAGTTTCTGCACGGGAAAAATAAACCAGATTGACCTTGGGGATTATCTCAAACTCCGATACTTTCAGGACCAGGTCATCTAAGAACGAACCTTTACCCGTATCCTGAGATTTGCGGCGGCTATCGCTTACGCATAGGCGTAGCGGCGCATCCTTTTCTGAAAGCATAAGACAGGTAATCACCTCTGCGCTTGCTTCATCAATAAAATCAAAATTATCAACCAAGATTATAGGTTTTAATTCAAAAATAACCGCTTGGAACAATTCCGTCAGACCTTCAAACAGATTCGTCCTCATCTCAGCATCAAAGACAACATCCGGCTGAGAACCCCCTGTAATATTCTTTAATTTACCGAGCGTGCTAAGGGCGGATTTTTGCTTGGAAGTTAATGATTGAAAACAATCATTGCACTGTTGGGGATATTGCTGGTTTATTAAATTAAGGACATCTGAGAGAAAAGCGTAAGACCTTTCTTGGTCTAATGCCGAACAGGACATCAGAAATACTTCTCTTTGTTTTCTTTTACATAGCCCATATATCTCCTCGAGAAAACGGCTCTTGCCTACACCCACTTCGCCATTGACGATTATTAGCTTATGCGTGGAAGCGCTAAACAAGAGGTTTTCGGTTTCAGAGATTTCTTTTTTTCGACCGACGAAATCGGGTTTTAAGAGCTGATTTTGGACCTTCTTTTCTTCTCTGACATTGCCTAATATATCCTTGGCAAAGGATACCTTATTTCTACCCAATTGTTTGGAAGAATATAATGCTTCGTCGGCTTTGGCGAATAATTCATCGGGAGTTTTTCCGTCTCCGGGGTATTCTGCGATTCCCGCACTCAAAGTAAGCGATATCTTCCGGTAGCCATCTAAAGATAAAAACTCACGGGTACTTAGCATAGTCCGCGCCTGCTCCATAACTGCCTTGGCCTGGTGCCGATCTATTCCTTCCAGGATAAGGACAAACTCATCGCCCCCGTAACGGGCAACAACATTTGTCGACTTCTGCACAGACTCAGCGATAACTTTTGAAAATTCCTTAATGATATGGTCGCCGGTAAGGTGACCGTAGGTATCATTGATATGTTTAAAGTGGTCTAGGTCAGTCATCACTACATAAAAATCTTGCGTTCCTTCCTTTGAGGTGGCGAGAATCTTATGAAGATAATTCCAAAAAGCCCTGCGGTTAGATACACCGGTAAGATCATCGATAAGCGCCTGTCCGTTTATTTCTTTATCCATTTTTACCTCTAGGGTTTTTATTCGCTTTTTTCTCTTTAAGTGTTTTACTCAAAGAAATCATACCATCGGTATCAAGAAGAAACAAGAAAATTTAACTGAGTCACTAATGGCTATTTTAACTTTGTTCTGCCGTCTGGCTAAACGCTAAATCAATCAAGAGCTTATCCCAACCATGCTCAATCAACTCTTTCTGGAGTCTATCAACACTGTAGCCCTGAGATTTTTTTGTTGATATATATGTAATCAAAATATCTAAATTATATTTCTGGAGTTTACTAAGTTTGGTTTTTATATCTTTTTCTTTATCCTCCCTATTCAAGATATACGCCACCAGCGCAAATCCCAAGGGCACTAGCAATAGAAAGATTGAGCTATAAAATAAATATCTCGGAGCATCACCAACGATATACGCAGCTACCCCGAGAAATGTATCAACTAAATAATGCGCGGTAAGTAAGGTGATTATACTGTATCTTAAAAATATGAATCCGAATATAAAGCCGATAAGGCTGACTTCGATAACCCTAAACCATGCCGGGAACACAGGGTAGGCCGAATGCCCCAGCCCCCAGATGAAAGAAAGTAAAACAACCGAGAGGATAGCATTCTTCAGATATTTTACCCCCAAGCTTATCCCGAAAAGCCTAAAAGTAACCTCTTCATTGATGCTTGCGCTTAAAGCCACGACAAAAACGCTGAATAAGGGGATATAGGAAGATGAAAATTGCGTAAAGTTGCACCACTCCCGCCAGACCCCTAAATACTTTTGCCCAAAATGAAATATAATCCCTTGGAAACCCATTACGATAAAAAATACCAGGTAGCCTAAAATGACTAAGCGGCTTACTCCCCGATTAAAGAAACCGGTTTTAAGGTAATAAGAAAAACAGCTAGATTTATTATACGGAAAGACTTCAACGCAAAGAGATTCTCCTGCCAAGCCGGGAATTACAAAACTGACGGCGACAAAAAATAAGCTGATGATCGCTTTTATAAAATAGGTTCTCATAAAATGCGAGAATCTAACACTGGTAGGATAGGCCATAGAAATACTTTCCATATTATTGAGGATGTAAAGTATATTTAAGAATATAAAGAGCGCTGCTAAGCAATAGAACCATTTTCTGGCGATGTAAATGCTTAGGTAACCCTTCCTTTTTAAGAGGATAAAGATGGAAAAAACAAGTAAAGCCGTAAATAATAAAAAGTAAAAGCTACTTATATATTCCCCCAGCATAAATTGATTCTCGATATATCGCTGGAATTTCTCCGGCATATCAAGCTTGGCGGCATAAAACTCCTTTATTTCATTGCCTGAAACTGTAGCGCCGATTAAAAGTTTCGCTCCCCCACCTTCTTTAAGCCATGGTATATATACACCTTTCTTCTCCCAAGAAAAACTATAATCCTGGCGTTTCTCATAGCGTTTTACTTTTTCCTCATGGAATCCATACTCACTTAAATTTAAATTGTAGTTATCTTTCAGGAAGAATTCTGCTTTTTTCTTGGCGCTATCCTTGGTAATATCTCCCCTTGGCTCAATATCCTCTATTAGATGCTGGAAGCTCAAAATTGCCCCCGTATCTGCGCTAATAGTAATAAAGTACTCTTCTTCCTGAAACTCCTTAAAGAACCTGATCTGCCAGAAGAATAGATCATAGCCATGCCTCTGAATAAATTCTTTTTCTAAGCCTAAACCGAGCGTCTTCTGTAAATAACGATCCCCCCATTTATCTGAGTCAAAAATGACCGCACTTTCGTATCCTCCGGGATTAACCCCCCGGGACTTGAGATATTTATCGGCTATCGCTATCGCCTCTTTTTTATCTACGCGCAGACGTACGTAAGAAAACCGCGGATATTCAAATTTTAGCCAAAAGACAATACTTATAATAGCGACTAAAATAAATATCCGCCACTCTCTATTAGTTATCTTCATATTTAAAATTTTATAAAACCGGACGGTTCTTATGTAGCGAGCTTCTGTTGATTTTTAATACTGCGATAATTTTATTTCCCGTAACTTATCTTTGTTAGTTAACCCAGAACTATATCCAGGTTATTCAACCTGTCTTTGGGTAGCTTAAGGAGTTTATGGCGCTTAATAATAATCCGCGGCGAATTATTCGCCTCTAAAGGCTGTCCATTTAAACTAGCTTGCATAATCCGGCATCTTTCCGGGCTGACTTTCTGCGGATTGGCAAAATTAATCTTCAAATACCTTCCTGCGAATGCGCGGCGTAGACTGATTCTTTCGTTAACCTTAAACTGCTCAATAGATAATTTCGGTTCAATCAACAGATCTCCGTCTTGGCCTCTGACCCCAAAGGACTGAGTCAAGACGGTCAGTATAAACCAGCTTGCCGACCCGGTAAGATAGGCATACATCCCCCTACCCTGGAGATTAAAATATTCTGGCAGACAGGGATAAATCTTGCTCCTTGGCGTATCCATAGCCATCTTATAAATTGAACTTAAAACGCGCCAGCCTTCCCGGACATAACCCTGTTTATATAAAGCATAGGCCAACATCACCACCATATGGTTAAAAAACGCCCCATTTTCTTTATCTCCGTAAATAAAAGAAAAAGCCCGGCCAAGATGCTGCTGTTCTTCTTTAAAATCAGTATTGAGCCGATACCCTTTCAGCTTCCGGTCGAAAAGGTATTTCCGGATACTACCCCATATCCTGGGGATCTGCCGCCCTTGGGCTACTCCCCCCATAATCGGGAATACCTGGGAAGCCAGGCAGATACGCATACCCTTACGCCCATAACCTTCCAGGCGCTTCTTTTGATTGTCATAATAGCCGTTAAAAAAACCTTGTTTAAGCCACTCTTTAGTGCGGATATGTTGCCCTATCCATTCTGATTTGGATTTTAGATTTCCCGCTAACCAATGCTTATCTAAATCTACCGTCTTACCGGAAAGGGTATGCTTGGTCTGCGTAAAATATCTGCTTAAAAGCGCTTGTTTAGATTTAATATCATTATAATCAACCTTGGTCAGGAGCATAGCTATCTCCTTAGCAACCCGGATTTTTTTATCCTTTAATTTCCCTAATAAAGCGGATAACAAACGAAGATTATGGGCGTACATAGCGCTGAAAGCAACGCTTTCGCCGTTTTCACTAGCCATATCCAGGCCGTCATTCCAATCCGCGCCTTCTAAGCGGGTATGATTGTGGCTGCCTACATTAAAAAACTGCACCAGGTTCTCTACTAAAAGATGCTCCAGGAGCGTACCGTAATATATCCTCCCTGAAGCAGTTTTTAGTTTTACGCCGTAAGCGGGATTCCAGTTAGGATCGGATTCCCGGCTCCGGCAAAGCTGGTGATTGCGGAAATAAGCAGCCTTGGATAATAATATATTGAAATCACCTGTCTCGTTGAGATATAGATCCAGGGTCAATAATGGCCATACCCCGTGGTCCATCCACACCCGGCTAATATTATTACGGTCAGAGATGAACTCGCCCGGCTTTTTGCCGATAATCGTAGCATTCGAGCCGTCGATCCTTACTCCGGAAAAATTATTAACTATCAGCCGGTGCATCCGGCCGGGGTTATTTAATATTAACCCCAGGCAATCCTGCCATAAATCCCGCCAACCCCTGCCGCCCTTGCCGTAATCAAAATCAGGCAGAAAAGAACAACCAAAGATCCTTCTTAGGTCCGGCTGGATACTGACCCAGCGGAACCAATTATCAAAATCACTATCCCCCGTAGAAAGACTGACTTCCTGAGTAATCTTCCCCCAATCATTCTTGGTGCGGTTAAAAGAATCCTTGATTTGTTTCGGGCTGCGGAACCGCCGGATAATACTTGCAATAGGTAGCTCAGCGTTAGTTATGCCCATCACGATAGTATAAGTCCAGGATTGACCGGGACGAAGAACCCTGCGGCTAAAACGTAAACCTCCCATCGGTTCTCTGCCCTGCACCTGATCTTTCTTTGGCAGTTCATCTTGCAAAACACTCGTCGGTGCTTCCAAATCCCCTGCTTCACCGCAAAACATCTCCTGGGTAGGATAAAGATATTGCGGAGGCCGGTTTTGCTGATCCCAGCCTAAAACAAAATAAATATCTTCATTCCTGCGATGTCCTCTTTCATCAAAGACCAATGTCGGCTTTATTACAACTCCGAATTTATGTTTGTTGATGCGCTGCAGTAGAGAACTGACATGCCGGTGATCGCGCAGATTATTGGCGCTGCGGGCATATATAGGGATAGCGGCTATAGGGGTAAATTCTATTTTTCGGGGTTTAATATTAGTAAGAGTAACCTGCATGATCTCTAGCGGCTCCCCGCTAGATGGAATAAAAGAAAGTATTTCTGCGCTCAGGCCGATCCTTTTATTGCTCCTTTTTACTTTATGCCAGAGCAATCCGGCATTTAGGCTGAAATCGTCCCTCTGGATTTGCTTTAAATCCTTAGAAACACCGCTGGCTGACCATATCTTATCTTTATCAAGATACAGCCAGAAATTTCTTGAGGCTTTGGAATTAACCAGGTCTATCCTTGAAACAGGAGGGGTTAAAAAAGCGTTATGTCCGCTTTTAATATCCCCGCGCAATTCCGGAGAAATAGCAGAGATCAACTTCTCATTGGCAAGCGGAAAATAAAGGGTCTTGACCTTATCGGCACCCTCAGAAACAAAGCTACCCCGAGAGTCAATGAACCTCCAAAGTTTCTTTTCCATAATGCTTTAAGTTACCACATCACCTTGACTTTTTCAAGGGTTTTCCTATATGGATAAAAGCCCTATCTAATTGCCGCTAGGCAAGGCTACCCCTCTAAAAAGAAATACGTATATCATCCGGTACTTAGATATTTTATCGCCGCAGCAGGATTAGCTATTCTGACGCAACACGAGAAACCTCAAGATGTTATAAGTTACTAATAGGCAGGATGGCTATATGGCACGATAGAGAACCTTCTATTTAACTGTTAAAGAAATACCTTAAGCTATTCCGGAATACGCTCCCCTCTTATAATATTAGGAAGAAGCTGATTATCGATCCTTATTCCACCGTCATGTTCGATTTTTAAAGTGTAGAGGGTTCCCGGGACAAACATCGTTCCAGGAGCTTCTATCTGAGCATTTTTTATCCCCATTTGCTTTGCTTCTTTTGGATCTAAGGCATACTTCCAAAAACTCCTCCAGAGCTTTTCTTCAAATGGATGGTCAGCCTGGTCTATTCTATACCCTTGGGGGACCTGATTGACTCTGCTGATATCGAATTCTTGAGTATTGGCGCCGTCGAGTAGAAAAACCTTCCAAAAAAGATAAACGCTCTTGCCTCTTAAATAGTCATTCTTCGCGATAAAGCGGTCATCGAACCGGATAACTAAGGATTGGAACTGAATAATATTTCCGGGGAAAGTAAAATATCTGGGATGGAGCGAGTTACCTTTGGTGTCATATTCCAGGAATTTAATGGTGGTCAATTCCCTGCCGGTTTTTGCATCCGGACTGACATTAGTAACCAGCACCTCGGCGATCCGCGAGTCAGCTTCTAATCTTAAGATTATTTCTTTTAAAACCCTGTTCTCATTTACATAACGGATAATATGCTGGTATATAAAAATTACTACCCAGATAATTAATACAGCAATAAAAAGATTAATGATTTTTCTCATCTGCCCTATTCACCCTAATCCGACAAACCTTCGTACTCTTTAGGCAATTATACTCCCGGGCAAAACTTGAATCAATAAAAAACCCGCATTCTTAATGCGGGTAACCTGACCCGGTTTCGCTTTTGCCCAAGGAATTTCCCTGGCTACACCTTCTCGGCATAAGTTTGTGTTTAATTGCGGGGCTGAGATTTGAACTCAGGACCTCAAGGTTATGAGCCTTGCGAGCTACCAGGCTGCTCCACCCCGCTATATCTTAGTCCGCAAATTCTACGCTACTGTAACTTCTACTATAACATATTCCATGCTAACGGTCAACTTACTTAAACTTATTTACTCCACTTACTTCTTCTCTTCGGGAACTACCTTAAAGGGGATTTCACCCTTGCGCACTACACCCATCTTCTCACGGGCAATCTTCTCTTGATACACCGGGTTATTCTCCAGGCGTAAGATTTCTTCCTGCAGGAGGGTATTTTCTATGTTTAATTTTTTAATATTTTTCTCTAGCTCATGGTTCTTATCTCTTAATTCCTGCAACTTGCTGTAGCCTGGCAAAAAAAGGACCAACAGGAAAACCATCAGACCAAAAAGCCAGAATGCCTTTCTTAATAACAAAAACATTATTTTTTCCAGAGCTTCCCGGCATAAACCGCCTGCGCCCCTAATTCCTCTTCAATTCTTAAAAGCTCGTTATATTTACAAATCCTGTCAGTGCGCGACAGCGACCCTGTCTTGATCTGGCCTACCCCGGTAGCTACCGCTAAGTGGGCGATGGTAGTATCTTCGGTTTCCCCGGAGCGGTGAGAGATAATCGCGCGGTAATTATTCTTCTTGGCTATTTCAATTACTTCGAGCGTCTCCGAGAGGGAGCCGATCTGGTTTACTTTGACTAAAATCGCATTGGCTATCCCGTCTTTAATACCTTGCTGAAAAATCTTCGGATTAGTCACGAATATATCGTCCCCGACTAATTGCAGGCTATCGCCGAGCTTCCTGGTCAGCTCCTGCCAGCCTAAAGAATCATACTCGGAGAGCCCATCCTCGATAGAAAGAACCGGGTATTTATCCTTCCATCTGCCATATACCTTAATTAGATCTGCATAACCTTTCTGAGAATTCTCGAACTGATATGCCCCCTCTTTATAAAAAGAACTGGCTGCGCAATCAAGCGCCAGATATACATCTTGACCGGGTTTATATCCTGCCTTTTCGATTGCCTGGATAATCAAAGTTAAAGCCTCTTCGTTATTATCTAAGCTGGGGGCAAAACCGCCCTCATCCCCTACGGAGGTGGATAATTTATTGGCTTTTAAAATTGCCTTCAGGTTATGAAAAACCTCATCTGCCATACGTAACGCTTCTTTAAAGGTAGGCGCACCTAAGGGCATAATCATAAACTCCTGCAGGTCAAGGTTATTATCCGCGTGTAAACCGCCATTTAAGATATTCATCAATGGGATCGGCAGGATCCTCGCGCCTGGACCGCCAAGATACTTATACAAAGGCTGGTTTTCGCTTAATGCCGCGGCTTTGGCTACGGCCAAAGAGACCCCTAAAATAGCATTAGCCCCTAAAGAAGATTTGCTTTCCGAAGCATCCAAATCAATGAGTAAGCGGTCGATTGCCCTAAAATCCGGCTCCCTGCCTTTTATTCTGGAGGCAATCAGAGTATTGACATTGCCGACTGCCTTCAATACCCCTTTGCCCAAATACCTCTTCTTGTCCTTATCCCTTAACTCTAAAGCCTCATTATCTCCTGTTGAGGCGCCCGAAGGCACAGCTGCCCTGCCAAGAACACCATTATCCAATACGACATCCACCTCTACGGTAGGGTTACCCCGGGAATCCAGGATCTCACGAGCTAATACCCCTTGAATCTTAGACATATCTTCTCCCCCTTGCCAATTAAATTTTGACAGATGTGAACCTTTATTATACATACTAAGTAATTACAGTCAAGAAAAATGATTGACTAAGATACCCCCGTATGTTATTTTAGATATACATAAGGAGCAACGATGGATTGGAAAAAAATCAGTTTTTACTGGAAATTGTACTGGATCAGGATAGTAGTCATCAGCGGCATAAGCCTGCTGGGAATATCCCTCATCTTCTTCGTCATCAAAGGGATCCAGGCCTGGAATCAGTCAGAATCCTACCTTAGGCAGTCCCAGCTGGCAATGATCCCTTTACAGTTATATTTACAGATAATTATGGCGCTTATCTTCGGCATAGTTTATACCTTTATGATGTATTGGCTATATTTTAAAAAAGGTGCGCAGTCCTTTAGCCAGACCAACAAGAAATCCGTTGCCGGAGCAGAAATCGGGATTACCTGGGGCGACGTTATCGGCATGGATGAAGCCAAACAGGAGGCGCTGGAAATAGTTAAGTTAATCAAAGACCGCGCGGAACTGCAACGTATCGGAGGCAAGATTTTAAGGGGTATACTCATGCTCGGGCCTCCGGGGTGCGGCAAAACCTATCTGGCAAAAGCCATTGCCACAGAAGCGAAATTACCCTTTATTTCCATGTCCGGGTCTGAATTTGTAGAGATGTTTGTCGGGGTGGGGGCCGGAAGGATCAGGAGTCTATTCAAAAAAGCCCAGCAACTTGCTGAATTAAGCGGCGGCTGTTTAATTTTTATTGATGAGATTGACGCGGTAGGCGCCCAGCGAGCTGCGGATGTCGGCTTCGGAGGCCAGACTGAAACCAATACTACTCTAAACCAATTATTGGTGGAAATGGATGGCCTCAAGGAAAAAGACCTGAATATCGTGATTATCGGAGCGACTAATATGCCTGAATCATTTCTTGACTCGGCGCTCTTAAGGCCGGGTAGATTTGACCGCAAGATTTACGTTGATAAACCCAGCCTGGAAGACCGGGAGAAATTATTCGCTTATTATCTTAATAAAGTCAAATATGATAGTAATGACGTAAAGATTGACCGGCTGGCACGCATCACAGTAGGGAATACCCCGGCAGACATCGCTAACATTGTCAGGGAAGCCGCCCTTATTACTGTCCGTCATGCGCGGCCGCTTATTACCATGAAAGATATTGATGATGCCCGGGAAAGGATTACGTTAGGGATCAAGCGCAGGATTAAAATGGGTGATAAAGAAAAATGGCAGGTTGCCTATCACGAAGCAGGGCACGCTATCGTCACCTATCTATTAGTAGCCTCAAAGGATGTCTTTAAGATTACGATTACCCCGCGCGGCCATACCGGAGGAGCAACCTGGGTACCGGAGCGCGAAGAGACCTTAATCGAAGATCAAAAGCAACTCTTAAACGAGATTAAGATCGCCCTAGGTTCTTATGCCGCGGAAAAAATAAAATTAGGCTTTACCACCTCCGGGGTGGGAGGGGATTTTGCTAATGCCCTGTATACGGCACATAATATGGTCTGGCGCATGGGGATGGGTAGTTCCGGGCTGATTGGCGATTTCCACAGCCTGAATCACTACATGCGCTTAGCAGGGGGGAATACCGCTCCTATATCAGAAGAGACCAAGAGTCGCCTGGATAAAGATACCCAGGAGATCATGCATACCTGCCTCAAGGAAGTCAGCGAATTATTGAAAAAAGAAGAACAACTTATTGACCGCCTCGCTAAAGAACTTGTCTCTAAAGAAGAGCTCAATTACGATGAAATCGAAGTCATCTTCAGGGAATTTGGGAAGACGCGGCCTGCTCCTTAATCTCTTTGCGCTCTCTCTGGTTATTATGGGCTGCTCTTCCTCCCTCGAACCCACTTATCTGCAGGAAAATATTACCAACGCTATCCAGGATATCGCCAAGAACGAATACAAGATGGAGTTAAAGGCAAGGTTAGTCGGCCAAACGCTCTGGATTTATCTGCCGCTGGAAGACATTTTTGTCAAATCTGATAAGCCCGAAAAATACCTGGAGCGCTTTAACATCGAGACAAATAATGAAAGTTTTAAGGATAAAACGCTAAAACTGGAATACCTAATTAAGGCTATCCCCGAACAGGAAAAATACCAAGAATATAAATATAACAAGAAAGCCCTCGAAAAGATGAACAATGTCTGGAAGGTCTTGCGCCGGGTAATCTTCAGTATGGACCACTCCAAATTTAATCAACCTAAGTTCTACTGCCTGGTTACCGCGGATATCAAAAACGGCTTTGCGATCAGGGAGTTATTTTATCAGTTGGATCTAAAAAAGGTCAGTTATGAATTTATCTCCTGGGGAGAATACCAGCACCGCTCTATCCAGGATTCAGATATCTCGCCGTCGATCATCGGAGATAGGGAAGGGAATCACCTAGACTACCGGGATATCACGATGGAAGATTTTATCAGCCAGCAGATCCAGCATCGCATTAAACTAAAATTTCAAAAACCGGAAGTAGATAAAAACGCGGATATCGATAAAGAGATCATCAAGGCAATCGTTAGCACTGTCAGGATTTACGGATTTAAAGATTTTGACGGGGTAGAACTGAGCAATCTCTTGACTAAAAACAAGATTAGTTTAAACCAGGCGGCGATTTGGGGTAAGCCTATCGAGTAATAATTTTAACCTTCCGGCCTCTAACCTTCAGCCTTTTCTCCATGAATAGTTTGATTGCCTGCGGATAAAGTTTATGTTCAGCCTGATGAATCTTCTTCTCTAAGCTGGTAAGCGTATCGTCTCGCGTTATCATTACGGGTGTCTGTAGAATTATTGGGCCGTGGTCCGTATCCTGATCAACAAAATGCACAGTAACACCCGTAACCTTTACCCCGTAACTAAAGGCATCTTGAATGCCTTCTGCACCCTTAAAAGAAGGCAGCAGTGCCGGGTGGATATTAATAATCTTGTTTTTGTATTTTCTTACGAAAAAGGGGCTTAAGAGACGCATAAAACCGGCGAGGACGATTAAGTCGACCTTCTGAGTTGTCAAATGCTTAATAATGCCTGATTCAAAATCTTTTTTTGTGGCAAACGCTTCTCTTCTGACCAGCGCCACTTTTATTCCGAATTTTTTTGCCCGCTTAATCACCAGTGCTTGAGGGTTATCGCAGACCAAAAGGACAATCTTAGCCTTAACCTTCCTTTTCTTTATTGCTTGAGCAATCGCGCTGAAATTGGTCCCTCGTCCGGAAGCAAAAATCGCGATATTCATAGTCAAATCTCCGCTTACTTATTAAACTTTACCCAAAACCTGACACAAACACCTAAAACCTAAGACCTGACCCGGATCGTCTTCATCGGGCAGACCTTAACACACTCCCCGCAGGAAGTACATTTGTTATATTCGATTACCGCTAAATTGTCAAGTACATGTATGGCGTCGCTGGGGCAAACCTGCTCACATTTGCGGCAGGCAATACAACCTACGGAACATACTGAACGCGTATCCTTTCCTAAGTCATGCGAACTACAGGCAACGTAAACATTTTGATTCACCGCAATCAGTCTGAATAATTTCTTCGGACAAATCTGGACACATTTATTACAGGCCTTGCATTTGCCATTATCCACCACGGGAAGACCCTCATCGGACATCTTAATCGCATCAAAAGGGCAGACCTCAACACAACTGCCAAAACCAAGACACCCCCAACTGCAATTTTTCTGTCCCCCCAAGACTAAATTAGCCGCCAGGCAATCTTTTATCCCTCGGTATGAGAATCTGTCTTCGACCCTTGTGCCACCATAACAATGCAAAGTCGCTGTTCTTTTAACTCTTTTCTCTAACTTCTCCCCCAGGATTCTGGCAATCTGTTCCTTAATTTCATCCGAACTGACCCTGCAGGCATCCGGTCTTAACTTTCCGCTCAAAAGCGACTCGGCAAATCCAAAACAACCCGCTCCGCCGCAAGCTCCGCAATTTGAACCAGGTAATAAACCGTGAATCTTTTCCAAGCGTGGATCGGTATGCACGCTAAGTTTTTTTGAGGCGATAGCCAAACCAATACCAAAAATTAAGCCTAAACTACCCAGAATGATAATTGGAATGATTATCTCCATTTAAAATTTAAAACCGTTAAATCCCATAAAGCTCAAGCTCATGATGGAAGCGATGATAAACGCCAAAGGAAATTCCTTTACCGCCTCAGGGATATTGCATAAATCCAGTCTTTCTCTTACCCCGGACATAAGAAGCATCGCTAAGGTATAGCCCAAACCCACACAGATACCTTGAAAAACCGAGTAGATGAAACTTCCGGGTAAGACTTTCCCGTTTAAAAAAAACATATCGCTATTTAAAACTGCCACCCCCAATACAGCACAATTAACGGTAATCAACGGCAGATATATCCCGAAGAATCTGTACATCGGAGGACTCACCTTCTTAATTATCATCTCTACTAATTGCACAAAGGCAGCAATAACTAAAATAAAAGATATGGTGCGTAGGTAAGTCATGCCGAATGGCAGAAGTAAGAATCTATAGATGAGCCAGGTAATGATCGAAGACATGGTAGTTACAAACATTACCGCAAGGCTCATCGCCAGCGCGGGCTTTGTCTCCTTGGAAATAGCGATGAAAGAACATAAACCCAAAAAACGGGAGAGTATTACGTTATAGACAAATACTGCGGATATAAATATGGTAAGAAATTGCGTAGCGTTCATTCTCGTTTGCTCTTTAATAAATTAAAGAACCCTAGTAATAAGCCTATGACCAGAAGCGCTCCCGACGGCATGCCAATGACGAATACCGGCTCAAACCCTTTGATTAAGGTATACCCCAAAATCTTACCCGCGCCCAAAAATTCTCTTATTCCGGAGATCAATATCAAGGCGAGCGTAAAACCTATCCCCATACCTAAACCATCAAATAAAGAATTTACTACCGTATTTTTAGCAGCATAAGCCTCGGCTCGGCCTAAAACTATGCAATTGACAACGATTAAAGGCACATAAATGCCTAGGGCGCGGTTCAATACCGGGCTGTACGCTTTCATAGACAATTCGGCAATTGTGACAAAGGTGGCAATGACGACAATATAACAAGGAATACGTATTCTATCGGGGATCACATTTTTAATCAGAGAAATGATGATGTTAGAGCCTAAAAGCACAAAGGTGGCCGCAATCCCCATGCCTATACCGTTAACAACAGAAATGGATACAGCTAAAGTCGGACATAATCCCAGAAGCAAAACAAAGGTAGGATTTTCCTTAACGATACCGTTTAAGAACTCTACTAAGAATTTTTTCATTTTGTCCCGTAAATCCGGTTTCTGGTATAGCGGTCGATAATCGGCGCAGCGGCGTTCATCATTAGTATGGCATAAGATACGCCTTCGGGATAACCGCCCCATAAGCGGATAACCGCAGTAATCAATCCGCAACCAATACCAAAAATAATCTGCCCTTTCTGAGTCAAAGGTGACGTAACATAATCAGTAGCCATAAAGAATGCCCCTAAAACCAAACCGCCTGAGAGGATATGAAAAAGCCAGTCTCCGGTAAAGAACCCGCCTGGTCCGAATACATAAGCAAATAATCCGACGATAAATATGTACGTAATCGGTATATGCCAGGATATATAACCCCTGCTCAAAAGGAAGATTGCTCCTAAAAGAAGCGCTAATATACAAACCTCGCCAATGCAACCGCCTCTTTTACCCAAAAATAAATCCCAGTAAGAGATATGCGCTAAGATTTTATTCTCCTTCAACAATGCTAATGGCGTCGCCTGCGTTACTGCGTCATAAATCATCGGCTTCGTAAATATTGTCATATATCTCGGCCAGGAAGCCATAAGAAACACCCTCCCCACCAAAGCCGGGTTGAAAATATTCTGACCCAGGCCACCAAAGACCTGTTTTCCGATTGCTATTGAAAAGGCTGAACCGACAACCGGAATCCAGAAAGGCACATCTGCGGGTAAATTATAAGCCAATAATAACCCGGTCAGAAAAGCGCTCCCGTCTGAAATAGTGACTTTTCCTTTAGTTAAGGCCTGCAATACCCCTTCTGTGACTAAGGCAGAGGCTACGCTCAATAAGATTACCCAAAGCGCCTGCGGACCAAAAATAAATACTCCTGCCAGGCCTGCGGGCACCAGGCTCAAAACCACCAGCCACATAATCTTTCTTACTGATTCATTTATATGTAGGTGCGGAGAGACCGAAACAATAAGTTTATTTGTCATCTTTAATCAACGCCTTTATTTCCTCGGCCTTTTTTTCTACTGAATCCTTAACTGCCTTTGAGGATATAGTGGCACCGGTAATCGCCTGGACCTTAGTTAAATCCTGGGAATTTATTTGTCTAAACTGATTGGTAAATGCCGGTTCAGCTACCCGGCTACCCAACCCGGGAGTTTCATTGTGGTTAATTATTTTTATAGCAGTAATTTTTCCGTCTTTAGTCATGCCCGCTATTGTCTCGATAACGCTGGAATACCCTTTACCCTGAGCCTTAAATGCCACCCCGAAAAATGTCTTGTTTTTATCGTAAGCTTTATAATAGATGACCTCATTGGCGACTCTTACCGGTTCAAAACTAGCCGCTTCTGGAAGCACATCCCTAAGACTAGCGCCTTCCTCTGCCTGGGCCTGAGCAATAATTCTTGGTCTGGTAAAATGATTTACGCCTGCCAATAGTCCGGTAGCGACGATACAAATTAACGCTAAAGTAAACCCGTAACGTACCATTTCTTTCATTCTTCGGCTCCTTTTAAGTCGTGCTCCGGTAAACTCAATGCGAAGATGAACGGGCGAAGTGAATCGAACCATCGCTTATAGGATGGCCCTAAGGCGATAGCTGAATGGATCATTTTAAGACCTCTAGCTTAGCCCTCTTTATCGATTGCACCAATCTGCGATTTGCCGAACAGACATAGTTACAAAGTCCGCATTCGATGCAATCTGCTGTACCGTACTTTCTGGCTTCATTCCAAAGCGCTTTTTCTGAAGCCAGATTGATCATGCAGGGCATAAGGCCCACCGGGCACTCTCTTACGCAAGCTCCACAGCGAATGCAAAAAATCTCGTCAGCTAAATCTGCCTCTTTCTGACTAAACAACAATATGCCGGTCGAAGACTTAATCACCGGCACTTGATCACTAAATTGAGCAATCCCCATCATCGGACCGCCGATAATAACCTTGGCCGGCTCCTCTTTCAGCGGACCGCAGAATTCAATTAATTCCTTAATCGGCGTACCCAGGCGCGCTAATAGATTCTTCGGGCGGGATAAACAATCACCGGTTACCGTTACTATCCGTTCATAAAGAGGCTTACCCGAATATATAGCCTCAGAAACCGCAAAAAGCGTGGCTACATTATGCACCACCACCCCGATATCAAAAGGCAGCTTACCCCGGGGAATCTCTTTACCTAAAATATTTTTTACTAATTGTTTCTCTCCGCCTTGAGGATATGCCGTAGGCAAGATGTGTAATCTGTAATCTGTAATGTGTAATACTTCTAGTTCATTACGAAAAGCTTTGATTGCTGCGGGCTTATTATCTTCGATAGCAATATAAACATTTTTAACGCCCAAGCAGCGCGCAACTATTTTTATCCCTTGAATAATCTCCCTGGTTTTTTCGACCATCAAACGATAATCACCGCTCAGGTATGGCTCACACTCTGCGCCATTAACTATAAAGGTATCCGCTGGTTTGGGCGGATTAAGCTTGATATGCGTAGGAAAGGCTGCTCCCCCCATGCCCACGATACCTGCTGTAAAAACAATATCACGGATTTGTTCGGGAGTTAACTTATCTACCTCAGCTGCACTCCTGGACTCCATAGAAATACTTTTATCTAAACCATCACTCTCAATAACTATAGCCTTAGCCCTGCCTAAAGTCGGATGCGGCCAATCACCAATAGCAACAATCTTACCAGAGACCGAAGAATGAACCGGCGCATAAACATGCGCCTGCACTGAAGCAATCCTCTGCCCCTTAAGCACGCTATCGCCTATCTTAACCTCAGGAATACAACTCTTTCCCAAATGCTGGCTTAAAGGAAGATATGCCTTTTGAGGCAAAGGCATTTTTTCTATTGCGTTATTCTCGCTGGTATGCTTATGTTCTTCTAGTCTAACCATGGAATCTTTCGGTGCCAGATAAGGTTTATTACCCCGAGCATACTTACCAACCCTCCGACTGCGATTAAGATGTAAAGATGGGAGAACCTTTCTGCCAATAAACTGCTCACAAACATAAATAATAAAAACCCTACGTGCATAATAATCTCCAGCGAACTGAAAATCTTGCCTAACATAGTATTCTCACTGGCCTTATGCACGATTGTGTTCGAGGCGATCATAATCGGGGCAATCAAAAATCCTAATGCGGTGGAAAGCAGCGCTGCCGCAAAGAAACGCGGATAATTATAGATACCCACCGCAAAAATTACCAGCATTATACCAACAAGGATCAAGGAAGTAAATATTGTTTTGTAATGCGAAAACCTCTGGCCAAAACGGCCATAGACAAGAGAACCCAGAAATAAACCTATACCTAAGAACATCACCACCAACCCCAAGTCCTTGGTGGCGGAATGCAGGGTATTTTGTACGAATACTATTACCACCACATAAACCGCCCCTAATGCCGACCAGAGCACGAAAATCACTCCTGCGGTAAACCTAATAGTCTTATTCCTGATAAAATATAAAATCCCTTCTTTAATCTCCTGTAAAACGGATTTCTTCATTACCTCAACTATCTCTTGGCTGACTTTCTTAAGATCAAGCGGCACGCTGGCTTTTTTAGCAATCAGAAAAATAAGGGTCCCTGAAAACAGGAAGCTTAAGGAATCCAGATAGAACCCGCTCTTTGCCCCTAACCATTCCACTACTAGGCCGCTGATACCAAAACCCAATATCGCAGCAATCATCCCCGTAGTATTAACCAAGGAATTAGCGATAAGTAAATCTTTTTTCTCAACTATTTCGGGAATAATGGATAGTTTCGCAGGCACAAAAAAACGGCCAATACAGAAAACCAAGAAGATAACAAGATAAATAGGCGTCAGATTCCTGGTATAAAACAGAAATAACGGGATGGTTAATACCAAGGCTGCCCTTACCAGGTCGCAGACACACATCGTCCTGCGCCTATCCCATCTGTCCACGTAAACTCCAGCGATAGGCCCAATCAAGAAAACGGGGATAATAGTAAAAGAGAGTATCTTCGCAATCTCAATTGTCGAACCAGGGGCCCGTAAGTAAATGAGCCCGATTAAAGCCATCTGGTCTAATCTATCCCCCAGCTGGGAAATAATCTGGCCAAACAATAGAAAGGAAAAATTGCGGTTCCTTAAGATCTCTGTGAATTTCGACATAAAAACACCTTTTACTAACCGGGGATCCTTAAATTCAAGCCTTGATCATCCCGCAGAAAAATTTTAACGCTTAACTAAATAGTTAGTCTTTTATTTCTCCCGAAGGCCCCTCTAGAGATATTCTTTATGGAGCCGATGATCCCGATAAAATACACACGAAGCCGGCGAAGGGAATTGAACTTAAAATTTCCCCTATTCAACTCGCTGAAATTTTAATCCTGAGGCCGTAAGGCCGAAGGACCTCCCGCAAAACCTTCCTTTATTCTTTGTAGTTCTATATGCTCTAAACCTAAGCCGGCGAAGGGAATTGAACCCCCGACCCGTCGCTCCTACCGTCGCTCCCCATAGGGGCTTTGCCCCTATGGCGCTCCTCACTGTGTTCGTCGCTGTTACCCCCAAAACGTGGGGGAAAATTTCCCCCACACCCCTTTCGGGTCGTGTGTTCTTTAAACCTAAGCCGGCGAAGGGAATTGAACCCCCGACCCGCGCTTTACGAAAGCGCTGCTCTACCAACTGAGCTACGCCGGCAAATGATTTTTTTTCGGGACAACCCGGGCTTTATCCTTCGTATTACTCAGGACGCTTCGGCAAAGGACGCTCAAGCAAAGTCGCAGCGCAAAAGCCCTACTCTACCATTAAAGCCAGATCGGCATTTAAATTTAAGTTAACAGACTGCTATTAATTATACCAATTTTATCCTAATAGTCAATCTGCCTTTCTGGTCCGGCTAAGCAGATATATAACCTGATATTATGATTAAGGGGTCGATATTCTGTTAAAAAATAGGTTGACAAAATAAAAAAAAGAGATACAATTATTTACGTTACAGTAAGTTAAGGAGAATAAGATTTTGAGTCTTAAACCGTAAAGCAAAAATCAGCAAAACAACCTGCTTTGCGGTCTTTTTATTATGAAGGAGGTGTGAAAGAGTAAAGATGGCAAAGGGTAAAGTAAAGTGGTTTAGTAATCAAAAAGGTTATGGATTTATTACTTCCGATACCGGCAAAGACGTATTCGTACACTATAGCGCCATTGGCGGTGAAGGCTATAAAACCTTAGAGGAAGGCCAAGAGGTTGAATTTGAAATCACCCAGGGACCAAAGGGTGAACAGGCAACTAACGTTACCAGAGCATAACTTCTAGGACAAAAAATAAAAAGCCGTTGCAAACTCATAAAGCAGCGGCTTTTTTATTGCATCTTTTTAATGACTTCGCATTCACAACAGGGATAGCGCAAAACCATATCTGGTTTCCTGGTTTTTAAGCACTCCCGGAGGGTTAAAAAATCATGGCTGTTCCAGACCTGGCGCAATGGCTGCTTGAGGATATTACCAAAAATATCTTTTTCCCGGAAAGAAGAACAACAGGGCAATACCGAGCCGTCAGGATAAACAAATAGGCTATCCCACAAAGCGTTACAATCAGTAACCGCTGAATTAATGATCCTGCGGCTCTTGAGATCATAATATTTGACCTTGCCGAAAGTCGCCAGACTATCCAGGTTTGCCGGAAAAACCTCAAAGGCATCTACTCCGAGCTCCCTTGCCTTGCCTCTGGCTAATTCAATCTGGTGGGCATTATGCGGAAACACCAGGTATTTCCAAGTTAAAAATGGTAACCTGCTTTTTAGCTGTCTCTTCCTAGCTACCATAAGCTTGATATTTTCAAAAACCGCTCCTAAGTCTCCCCCTATCCTGTATCTTGCATAAACCTCCTGGGTTGCCCCGTCTATAGACAAGTAAATATGGGTCAATCTCTTTTTTATCGCTTCCTCAGCCATCTTTTGGCTAAAGATATTAAAATTAGTATGCACCGTAGTCCCGCACCGGTTAGCAGAAGCGTAGGCAACCATAGTAAAGATATCCGGAATCAAAAAGGGCTCCCCCCAGTTGTATAAAGAGACACTAAAGACATAATCCTTAATCTGGTCAAATATGGCTTTAAATCCTGCGAAGCTAAGCGCAATCCCGGGGATGGAATCCGGATGCCTTAGGCCGGTTACGCAGCCCGGACAACGCAGGTTGCATATATTCCCCGGTTCGATAACCAGATTAACCGGTAAGCTTCTAAGATAAATCTTTTTGCATTTTTTTTCTCCGAGATTTAAAAAATAATTGAAGACCTTCTTAGGGCTATTAAAGTTCAGGAAATAATGCAGATATTTAGAATAGGCGGCTGCTGGACGCATTAATATTAAAGATTAAACTGGTTTTTGGAATAGACCGGCGATCTCCTCGCCATTATTTGTAATTTTCCTCCAAAAATTAAATATATGTTTTATTAAGCTGCCAAGGAAAACTTTACTTCCGGTCGGTAGAAGAATTATTGTCCTGTACTTTACTAACTTTAAACCGAATGATTCACAACTTGATTTTAAAGATTTTTTGGTGAAGTACCATATATGTTGGCCCGGGATGAATCCTATCCAGCGGATGCCTTCGATCAGGCGGGCTAAATGGCATCCGTAATTCGGGACGATAACGAATAGGTAACCGCCTGCCTTCAAAAGCCTCCGGATACGTCTTAGGGTTTCCCCCAGGTCCGGCATATGCTCTAAGATATGGGACATTACAATCAAATCAAAAGAGTTATCTGCGAAAGGCGCCTGGTTAAACGGTTCATTTATAACTTCTAAACCCTGGGAAATGGCAAATTTGGCCATCGTTGTATTCATCTCCATGCCAATACCTGACCATCCATGATCTCGAAAGAGAGAGAGAAGGCTGCCATCGTTACAGCCGACATCAAGAACCCTGCCATTGTCTCCTATATAAGGCAGTAAAAACTCTAAATAGCGTTTCCATACTAAAATCTCTTCTTGAAAAGCAATACTATCCGGAGGGTGATAAATGTCCGCTTCGTCGGTATAGAGAAAATTATAGTCGTATTCTTTTATATCCCTATTTAATCCGCAATTACGGCAAGTTGCAATAGTTATCGGCCCATACTTGGTAGCGTAAGTTTTGGTGTACTTATGCCTGGTTTCGCCGCAAACACAGATATTCATATCTGATAAAATGAAAATTCAGCCTGCCTATATGAACGGCCTTTTCGCTTTTTTTCTTCAGGTACCGCTAAGTGTTAGATTTACGATTTATTATTATACCACCGAAATTAAAAGCCAATAAATAAAAAGAAGGGAGATCCTAAGTTGCGCTGGGAACCGACAGGAACAAGTAAATAAAATGCCCCGATCCTTCGCTTCGCTCAGGATCGGCACTGACACCTATTTGTCCGGTTTTTTTTGGCTAGAAATGGCGTAACTATTTGACGGGTAAACAAATGTAACTTGTCCACCTCTCTAGGGTGGACAAGTTGCGGACAAGCTTTTCTAAAAGCACAAAGATGAATCTTCGCGCGAAACAATCCTGCCGTCCTTAAGATAAATTACCCTCGCTGCCCGCAAACCGAACTTAGGGTTATGCGTGGTCAATATGACGGTTAGATTTTCCTTCTTGTTTAAATCAGCCAACAGGCCGAAAATATCCTCACTGTTTTTTGTGTCCAGATTTCCTGTTGGCTCATCGGCAAAAAGAATCTTTGGCGAATTAATCAGGGCGCGGGCAATTGCCACCCTTTGCTTTTCTCCTCCGGAAAGCTCCTTAGGTAGGTGATTAATGCGTTTTCCCAGGCCGACCCGTTCCAATAATCCCCTCGCCAGTCTAGCCTGCTGCGGCAGCCGCGCAAAAAGCAAAGGCAGCTGTACGTTCTCAATCGCTGTAAGCGTAGGTATAAGCAAAAAATCCTGAAACACGAATCCTAAAGACTCACGGCGCATTGAGACGAGTATACTCTCCTTTGCCTGCGAAACGTCTTTACCGAGTATATTTAAACTCCCGCTTGTAATTGTGGTCAAACAGCCCAGACTATCAAGCAACGTAGTCTTGCCTGAGCCGGACGGCCCCATAATGGCGATAAAATCTCCTTCCGCTATCTCTAGGTTAACATCGCACACAGCATAAATCTCTTCGGCCAAGAGCTTATAAACTTTAGTTAGTTCATTTGCTTTAATTACGCATTCTTTCATAGTTATTCTCCCGCTCGGATCGCTTCTACCGGCTTCATTAGCGACGCCCGTAATGCCGGATATGCTCCGGCTATCAAGCCCATTGCCACAGTAGCAAAAAAGGCAACCAAAAGAAACTCCGGCTTAATCAACACGAGTTTTCCGGACGGCGCATAAGGCAGGCTGTGGCGGATGACCTTTTCTACAAGTGCGCTTCCTCCAGAGGCAAGCACCACTCCAAATAACCCCCCAAATACGCAGATAAGCACTGTCTCAGTCCAGATTACCTTAAAGATATCTAAAGCCGAGGCTCCCAGAGCCTTCATTACGCCGATTTCGCGCGTACGCTCAAAAACCGACATCAGTATCGTGTTGGTTACGCCGATAACTGCAATAAAAATAGCGATTAATGCTATAGAATTGGCCATTGCCCGCGCTGAGGCCACGAGGTTGAGGATCGTGCCGCGCACCTGGGCAAGGCTGACCACCTGAATTCCCGGCTCGTTGTAAAGTGATTCCTCAAACTCACCTATCTGCTGAATGTTCTTAAGCTTTATACCGATGCCAGTGAGTTTACCGGGTAAATTAAATATACGCTGTGCAATAGCAAGTGGAATAAAAATAATCCCGTCGTCCTGCGTGCCGGTACGCTGAAATATCCCTTTTACGGTAAGCACCTCGTTAATGCCGGGAATAAGAATCTCATCGTCTACTAATCTCTGCTCCAATTCCGCGGCTTCATAGCCCATGATCGCCTCATCTGCATCCGGGCCGGAAAACCATCCGCCAGTTTTAAACTTCGACCAAGGTTTTAACTCAATGTAAGATTTTTCTATGCCCATATAAAGAGCAAACGATCCGCGGTTCTGCGGCCCGCCTTCCTGATTATAAACGCTGGAAACCAATTGAGGCGTGATCTTATCTATGCGTTTGTCTTGTATTATACGCTTATAAACCGCATCATCCATATAGCGCAGCCCGCCGCCTCCTTGAAGCATGAGCGTTGCTGCCTCATAGGGACAGCCCTTGGCCGTAACTAAAAGATGATAGCCCAATTTATCAATATCCTTATTTAACCCGTTTTGATAACCTGCGTCAAAACCAAAGAGGCTGACCAATACTGCAACTGCCACTGCCACGCCCCCCACTGTCAAGGCAGTACGAATTTTCTTCCGTTTGAGGTTCTTATATGCAACAGAGATAATTTTCATTTAAACTCAACTCCTTCTCCGATAACGGAAATTTGATTATACTCATTTTTCACTTTGCCCTGAGCAACTACACTGCGGCCGACTCCCTGCGGTATGGCTATTTCAGAAGGGTGCAGATTGACTAAAATCACTCCCGTATCGTCCTTAACCATAAACCATCCTCCGGCAGGGCACTCCTGGACAATCTTTCCCTCCAGCCGTACGGCCTTCCCGACGAACTGATCCGGTTGCTTTAAGATTTCTGCCACAGCAGTAACTTTTGTTTGGCTAAGCTGGCTGCCGTAAGTTTCCGGCTTCTTAGTGCAGCCGTAGACAGCGAACAATATGGAAATCCCCGAAATCAACGCAAAAACGAATAATATTTTCTTCATCTAAAACCTCCTTTAATTCTTTGAAAACAACAACAGATCCAAAAGAATCATATTTTTTTTTAATCCCCGTAACGTTGCCTGGAAATCCTCTGGACTATTGGCACTGGGGTCGTTTATGGATATATTCTCGTTGATAAAATCATTCAGCGTCAAACCGTTAAATTGGAAAGTAAACTTAGTGTTCATAAACTTACCGGCTTCCGGAGAAGAAATCTTTTGGTAATAGAAATTGACTATCTTGTTATTTAGATCAGTAGCCACGATGAGCTGCATCCCGCCGTATTTGCCTTTCTGGTTTACCCCGTGGATATAACCGATCGGGTCTTTGCCTTTTAGCACCGTATAAAAAGCATAAGGAACATCTAAACTCTCATATACCGGCTCAAGTTTGTCTTTAAGTTTTTCTTCCACTTCTCTCTTCAACACCTCTCCACCCTTTTCCTGAATAGTAACAAAGGTGGTTTTATAGCCTGTGGACTTTGGGAAAATCCTCTTTACGTCGCGGTCCGGGTCATTAAGACTGCAACCCACCGCAGCCCAAGTAACCCTAGAGAATAAAACCAGCACGCTAAGAATTGGTAGAGCCTTAAATATCTTTTTCATCTTATGCCCCCAGAAAATAAAATTGTACCACAAAACGATCTTCTGTCTTTTTATCCATCATCCCGAAATCATGCTCAAACGCCGCACGTAAGGTAGTCGATTGGCTAAGTTTATACTCCGCGCCTAAAGTAAGCCATCCGTCATCGCTCGAAGACACATGGATATTGTTTATCCAGGATTTATACTGCAGTTGGAACTCGAGGTTCTGACGGGAAGGCACGGTGTAATCTATTTCCGTAAGATATCCCAGTACATCCTTGTCGTCATTCTGACCGTAAGCGAACTCTCCCTTAAAAAGAAACGGGCCGTAAAGATACTGTCCGTCCAGGCCTACCCTCTTCTTATTCACCGTATCTTGCGACAACAGTTTATTTTTAGGAAAAGTGCGCATGCCTTCGCTCTCCAGCGTGCGGCCGGATAGTAATGAAAACCCGCCTTGTAAATTTCTACCTTGAGGCGCGCCTATTCTTAATGTTGCCAAATAGCTGTCATCCTGGCGACGCATACTCATGCCTGAGCCTATTTGCAGACTGGCTTCGTAATCAAACTTTGGAAACGATCCGCGTATCTGCACGCCCCAGTCTTTGTTAAATCCAATATCCTGCTCAGCCAAAGTCTGCAGTAACGTACTGTGCGTGTCTACCACCGGCTCAAGGCCAAACGAAGGGTCAAAATGCCCACCTCTTATTTTAAGATATTGAGAGAATTTATACTCAAGCCAGGCATTGTGAATCTCTACTCCCCATGCCTGATGGGAATTCTTCCTGTTATCATAGGCAACGCGCATCTGCAGGTCAGCGGTAAGAAAATCACCATATTCTCCGGAAAACTTGCGGTACAATTCAAAACCTACGGAACTGTTCATCATCCCGTTATTGTCAATCCAACCATCGCGACTGGAATAGCCTGCTATAAGGTTCGCCTCCTTATAAAAAAAACCTTCGGAATCTGCAAAAGCCCAAGACATAGGAAATAAGATTATAAAGACTAAGGCTATTAATGTCTTAGAGGACATAAAAGACCTCTTACAATTTCCTGAACTGCCGGATAAGCTGCAGTATCTCCTCAAGCTTTTTTGCGCGCTCAACTCCTGACCTACCCTGCATAGCTTCACTGACGCAACTGTTAAAGTGCCTCTCCAAAACTTTGTCTTCTACAGAAGCAAGTGCTCTCATTACCGCATGTATCTGATTGAGGATATCTACGCAATACTTGCGCTCCTGAACCATTTTCTGGATTCCCCGCACCTGGCCTTCTATCCTTTTTAATGCCACTAGGCTCTCTGTGTGACTCGGGTATTCTTTCATAATCTTTCCCCCTCCTTTATTAGCACATCTAGATTATACCATAGGGGGGTATAGTATGTCAAGCATTTTTTATTTTGGCTAAACGGTGGCCGCAAAGCCTCTTACAAAGACAAGAATGCAGATTACAACGTTGCTGCACGCTAGGCAAAAAACTTATCTCCTTGGGCCCAGTTTTCGCCGTTCACTTCATCGATTACCAAAAATGTGCTATCTTTGGCCTTCCCTGCAATTTTTAAAAGTGTGTTGGTGAATTCTTCGGCTATTTTCTGCTTTTGCTCCTTGTTTAGTTTCCCGACCAACTTTAAATTAATGTATGGCATCTTGCCTCCTTCTTTACAAAACTGACAATGCATTTTTTAAATCGTCTTTTAGATCATACTTATTCTCTATGCCGACAGAAACCCTGATAAAATTATCGGTTATCCCGCGTTTTAACCTTTCTTCGTGAGGCATCGAGCTATGCGTCATTCCTGCCGGGTACGAAATAAGAGATTCAACCCCGCCCAAGCTTTCGGCTAGTGTAAAAAGCTTTAAATGTGCGAAAAATTCATCGACCGCTTTGCGGCCTCCCTTTAATTCGAAACTCAGCATGCCGCTGAACCCCTGCATCTGTTTTCTGGCGATGGAATAATTTTTACTCGAGATTAAACCCGGATAGTACAGGCGCTCCACCTTAGGATGTTTGAACAGATATTGAGCCAGATATAATGCATTTTCTTCGTGCGCTTTCATTCTTATGGCGAGGGTTTTAAGGCCTCGCAGGACTAACCATGAATCCCACGGCCCCGGAACAGCGCCAGCGGCATTTTGATAATATTTCAACTCGTCATAAATCTTCTCGTTATTCAACACCACTGCTCCGCCGACAATATCACTGTGTCCGGCAATATATTTCGTTGTGCTGTGCACCACAATATCGGCTCCATGCAAAAGCGGCCTTTGAAAATACGGGCTGGCAAACGTATTATCAACCGTCAGAACAATATTGTGCTTATGCGAAACTTTAGAAATTTTTTGTATATCTATGATCTTTAAAAGCGGGTTTGTGGGTGTTTCAATCCAAATTAATCTTGTATTTTTGCGGATTGCCTTTTCAAATGAACCGATATCGTCAACATCAGCATAACTCGTAGATAACCCCCATTTTTTTAACACTTTTTCCAAAATGCGATACGTGCCGCCATACATATCATCGCCGGCAACAATATGGTCTCCTGTCTTTAAGAGGCCGAGAACCGCCGTAGTCGCCGCAACCCCTGATGCAAAAGCCAACCCGTATCTCCCCTCCTCAAGCGATGCCAGTGCAATTTCCAAAGCATGCCGAGTGGGATTACCTGTCCGCGAATATTCATATCCTTTATGTTTACCGACAGCCTCCTGCTGGTATGTTGATGTCTGATATACCGGCACAATAACCGCACCAGTCTGGGCATCTGCTCCCTGACCGTCATGAATAGCCCGAGTCTCAAATCTCATCAGAATCCCCTTTTTTTTGCGATATCCAATAAGTCACTAAATCTGCTCTAGTAATTAACCCTATTGGGACATCTTCTTTTTTCACTACAATTCCCGTAGCGCCCGATAAAAGTACTCTGTATGCTTCCGAAGCATCGGTTATCTCCTCAAGAGATGGCAGCGGCTTTCCCATAACCGTTGCGATATCTTGTCTTTCAAACTCAATACCGTCATGCAAAAGCTGCATAAGAGACGCCTCATTGAGGCTACCTACAATATTATTATAATCAATGACAGGCAACTGCGAGATATTAAATTCTTGCATAAGAGAAACCGCTCTTATTAACTTGTCGTGTGGGGAAACGGAAAGTAACGACGGGAGAGTATTCTTTTTCTGCTTTAGTATTTCCCTAATGTTTACTGCCTGTGTTGTTTTACCTTCCCAAAAACCATTCGCCTGTATCCACTGGTCGGAAAATATCTTATTAATGTAATTCCTTCCTGTGTCGGGTAAAAGCACTACAATATATTTTGGCTGTTCCAGCCGTTGCGCGTATTTCAAGGCCGCGGCAAGCGCTGTCCCGGCAGACCCCCCCACCAATAATCCTTCTTCTCTGGCAAGCCGCCTCGCAGTGTTAAATGACTCTTTATCGCTTACCCTTACCATCTCATCAACAACCTGGCGGTTGAATGTCTTGGGGATAAAATCCTCTCCGATGCCTTCAACTTTGTAAGATTTAGGGCTATCACCAGAAAGTATAGAGCCTTGAGGATCTGCTCCCACTACAATAAGATCAGGATTCTTTTCTTTAAGGTATTTTGATGTCCCTGAAATAGTACCGCCGGTACCCATCCCCGCAACAAAAACCTCAACCCGTCCTTTTGAATCTTCCCATATCTCAGGGCCGGTAGTCAGGTAATGCGCCAAAGGGTTATTGGGGTTTTCAAACTGGTTTGGCCTGTAAGCATTGGGTATCTCTTTAGCCAGTCTATCCGCCACTCCGTTATAACTTTCCGGAGAATCCGGGGCAACAGACGTAGGCGTAATAACCACCTCGGCTCCATAGGCCTTTAACAGATTAACCTTCTCCTGGCTCATTTTATCCGGCATAACAAAGATGCACCTATATCCTTTGACCGCCGCAACCAAAGCCAATCCAACTCCGGTATTCCCTGCGGTAGCCTCAATAATAGTGCCTCCGGGCTTAAGCCACCCTTTTTGTTCTGCAGCTTCAATCATTTTAAAGCCGATCCTATCCTTTACGCTGCCGCCCGGATTAAGGAATTCCGCCTTAACGTATATCTTTGACTTTATGCCTTTGGTTATTTTATTGAGCTTGATAAGAGGGGTTTTCCCGATTAGCTCAAGTATACTATTAACTTCCCTCCCCATATATTTATTCTCCTTACTTGACTAATAGTCATAAGAAAACTATCTTCCGTTTTATGCAATCCCCTTTAATCTTAAAGCATCGTGAAGAAGAGAATTACCATCGCAGCGATAACAGTGATTTTCCGTGCCACTCGGAATCTTGGCTTCATATACTATATCAGATGCCGCCAGTATCGTTTCCACGAACCACTGGCTAGTGGGAGCCCTATGTCCTTGTAGTTTTGAACCCGGATTGGGCGACCAAACAAAAGGAACCACATTAGCCCCTAATCCGGTAATCTCCCTGACTCCGTCCAGAAGCGTCTGGCTTGGTTCCAGCCCCATCACAAAAACACCGTAAACGTTTCCCTCTCCGAAGATTTTAACTGCAGAGCGGATAGAACCAACTAATTCTTCGTGACTGACATTTTTGGATTTCCCCGGACAAATCGCCTGATACAATTTCTTATCCCATATTTCCATGCTAAATCCAATGGCTTTTATGCCGGTGTCAAAATATGCTTTAATCTCATCGCTATTCTTTGCAGGAGAAGGGAGAATCGTCCCGGGTACGCGGTCAAAACCGGTATGCTGGTGGATAGATTCCAAAATTTCATCCACCAGTTCGATTTCCTTCTGATGATTAAAACAGCCTCCGGTAAGTAAAACGTGTTTTACCTGTCCCTCGCTAAAAGCTGCCTTAGCCACTTCTCCGATATCCTGGGTATCTTTCTTCTTTAATACCGAGCGATAAGTGTCTGAAGTAGAAACAAGGTTACAAAAAAGGCATTCTTGTTTTTTAGAAAAATGGCTGCAATAATTCTGGTAACAAAAAAATAGGCAATCTTCCCCGCCGACCTGGCCGATTTTAACCATGGTGTTATTATTTGATGTTTTAAGGTCATAATATGCCGGCCGTTTAATCCATTTAAGTGTGCAGATATTTTCTTCGTTGTTCGATAAAATCAGATTATCTTTATCCCGCTTGACTTTATAAGGAGAGCGACTATTTTTTCTAAACTGCACTAATGTGCCATCCGGCAGGATAAAATCATCCGGCAAGTATATTCCCACATGGTCTTCAAAATCCCAGCCAAACAGCCCGTGATTCTGTTCTTTATACTGACTGCCTAAACCTTGCAAGGCATCCGCAGTTGCCCAAATTCCTTCAGTAAGCAATTCTGCTTTGAGTTCCAAAAATTTATACCTGCTCATATATTTATTCTCCTTGGCATTTCTTTCCGCTAGAAATAAGAAACAGCCCGGTTAAAGCAAACCAGTTGGGGAATATCTTTACTGTTTTATTTTTCCCGATAAAAACCGTCTCTTCTACCTTAATATTTCTCTTGCGGCAATACCCGATAAAATCAGATATACTTAAAAAATGTAGGTTTGGCGTATCATACCACTCATAGGGTAATGACGCTGTCATCGGTGTTTTCCCTTTAAAAAATATCTGCAGCCTAACTTGATAATAAGCAAAATTAGGGAAAGCGACAATTACCTTCTTCCCCACTCTTAAGGCTTCTCTTAAAACTACGTCGGGTTTTTTAACTTGCTGAAAACTCTGGTTTAGTATAACGTAATCGAAAGATTTGTCCCGATACTCAGCCAAACCGCTATCAATGTCACTATGAGAAACAGTTAGCCCCTTGGCGACACATTTGTATATAGCCTTTTCATCTATTTCAATACCCTGGCCGCGTACGTTTTTCTCCTTAATCAGAATATAAAGAAGCTCTCCTGTCCCGCAGCCAAGATCTAAAATCGTTGAGCACGGCTCTACTAACCCGAGTATTACTCTGTGATCCAGACGAATATTCTCATATGTCATAGCTTCCTGTTACCTCGTATTCATAAAATACCTTTTTTAAAAAATGCGTAATCAAATGCGTTTCTTCTTCGGCTTCCAAAAGAAATGCATCATGCCCATAGGTAGAATCAATTTCGCAATATGTCGCCTCTATCCCTGAAAGCTTGCAGGCTTTGACGATCTCCTTAGACTGATATGCCGGATATAGCCAATCTGATTTAAAAGCAATAACTAGCACTTTCGCCTTTATCCCCTCTAACACTTCCTGAAGGGACCTGCCATTTGATGCATCGAAATTATCAATAGACTTGGTAATATAAAGGTAAGAGTTAGCGTCAAACCTTTTGACAAAATTGTCGCCGCGATAGCGCAAATAGCCCTCTACCTCAAAATCAGCAGTGAATTTGACGTTTTGGGTATTATTCTTTTTTTGTCTTCCGAATTTTTCAGTCATGGAAACATCACTCATGTATGTTATATGGCCGATCATCCTTGCCACTGCTAGGCCCTTGGCTGGCAGCGGTCCGTCGTAGTAATTCCCCGACTTCCAGTACGGATCAGCCATAATCGCCTGCCTGCCCACTTCATCAAACGCAATCTGTTGAGGAGAATGCCTTGCAGCTGTGGCAATCGGTATTGCGCTGCGGACTTTTTCCGGATACCTGACCAGCCATGACAAAGCCTGCATCCCGCCCATTGAGCCGCCTACTACTGAGAGTAATTTCTCAATGCCCAAGTGATCAACAAGGCGCTTCTGTGCATTGACCATGTCATTTATGGTAATAAGCGGAAAATCAAGGGCATAAGGCCTACTGGTTTTAGGATTGATGCTTGAGGGTCCGGTAGAACCTTTGCAGCCCCCGAGAACATTAGAGCAAATAACATAATATTTATTCGTGTCAAATGCCTTGCCCGGGCCGACCATAGCATCCCACCATCCCGTGTTATTCTGCCCTTCATGCACACCGGCTACATGCGCATCACCTGAAAGCGCGTGGAGAATAAGAATAGCGTTAGATTTTTTCTCGTTCAATATACCATAGGTCTCATAGGCAAGGGTAACAGGCGCAAGCTTCTCTCCGCTCTCGAGTTGAAGGGCATCAAACGTGAAATATTGCGCCTGAACAACCCCAACGCTATTACCTTTCGAGTCTCTTCTTTCTTTTGTCATACCTTAACCTCTTGGAAAAGCCACGTAGTAAGGTACCTCTCCCCTGTGTCGGGAAGAATTACTACGATTAGCTTGCCCTTATTTTCCTTGCGTTTGGCTACCTGCAACGCGGCCCACAGAGCTGCACCGCTGGAAATCCCCGCCAGGATCCCCTCCAGTTTTGCAAGCTGCCGGGCAGCTTCACCAGCGTTTTCATTAGAAACCTGGATGATCTCATCCACGATGTCTCTATTTAAAACCTGGGGGATAAACCCCGCTCCTATCCCCTGAATTTTATGCGGCCCGGGCTTGCCTCCGGAGAGAACCGGAGACGCCTCAGGCTCCACTGCAATCGCCTTAAAGCCGGGTTTCCTTTTCTTGATTACTTCGGAAACTCCGGTAATCGTTCCCCCTGTGCCGACTCCGGAAATAAGAATATCCACCTTCCCGTCAGTATCACTCCATATCTCCTCGGCAGTTGTTTTACGGTGTATCTCAGGATTAGCGGGATTGTTAAATTGCTGCGGTACAAAACTGTTTGGTGTAGACTTAGCTAACTCTTCAGCTTTCTCCACTGCGCCTTTCATCCCTTTTGCGCCTTCGGTTAATACAACCTCTGCCCCCAGGATTTTAAGCAACTGCCTGCGTTCGATACTCATCGTCTCAGGCATAGTCAAAATCAATTTGTAGCCTTTTGCCGCAGCTACGAATGCCAGAGAAATTCCTGTATTGCCGCTGGTAGGTTCAATAATAGTAGTGCCTTTTTTAAGGACACCTCTGCGTTCCGCATCTTCGATCAGCGATACACCTATGCGGTCTTTCACGCTTGAAAGCGGATTAAACGACTCAAGCTTAGCTACTACTGTAGCCTCTACCCCTTTGGTAATACGATTTAGCCTTACCAAAGGGGTATTGCCTACAGTTTTAGTGATATCAGAAAATATCCTACCCATTGTCATCCTCCTTGCCCACAAGGGCACACCGGCCGATCCGATACGGCCGGGTGTTATGCTGCTTTTTCCAATGCCTGCTCAATATCGGCGATAATGTCATCGATGTGTTCAATACCTATCGATAACCGGACAAAGTCAGGCGTGACGCCGGTTGATAACTGTTCTTCAGGAGATAGCTGCTGGTGCGTTGTTGTTGGGGGATGAATGGCAAGACTCTTAGCATCACCTACATTGGCAAGGTGCGATATTAACTGAAGCGAATCAATGAATTTTCTTCCCGCTTCCAGCCCTCCCTTAATTCCAAAGCCCAATATGGCACCGGATCCCCTCGGCAGATATTTCTTTGCCCTTTCTCTTTCAGGGCTGTCATCCAAACCCGGATAATTGACCCAGTTTACCCTTGGATGCTTCTTCAGATATTTCGCTACTGTAAGCGCATTTTCGGAATGACGTGGTAACCTCAGGTGCAATGTTTCTAACCCCTGCAAAAACAGAAAAGCGTTGAATGGTGAAAGCGCCGTGCCAAGGTCCCTCAAAAGAGTAACCCGCGCCTTGATGATATAGGCAATATTTCCCAGGGGTTTGAGCGCTTCAATGAAATCAAGGCCGTGGTAACTCGGATCCGGCTCAGAAATCAGCGGAAACTTTCCGTTATCCCAGTCAAACTTACCGGAATCAACGATTACCCCACCTATGCTTGTCCCATGACCGCCGATGAATTTTGTCGCTGAATAAACAATGATATCCACGCCAAAATCAAACGGTCTTAACAAATAAGGGGATACCGTATTATCCAAAACAAGCGGTATACCGTTCTTATGGGCAACCTTTGATATCCCTTCCAAATCCGCAATGTCAAGTTTGGGATTACCTATGGATTCGGCGTAGATAGCCTTTGTCTTGGGAGTTATTGCCTTTTGAAACGCCCCAAGGTCATTGGACTTGACAAATTTAACCTTTACCCCAAGCTTTAGGAAGGTATAGTGAAAAAGATTATACGTCCCGCCATAAAGGTTATCCGCAGAAACAATTTCATCGCCGGCTTGAGCAATGTTAAGCAACGCCAGAGCAGTAGCCGCCTGGCCGCTGGAAACCGCTAATGCCCCGACGCCGCCGTCCAAAGCTGCAATCCGCTTTTCAAAAACATCGTTCGTCGGATTCATAATTCTGGTATAGATATTGCCGAACTCACGCAGACCGAAAAGATTGGCGGCGTGTTCCGTGTTTTTAAACTGATACGATGTTGTCTGATAAATAGGAACCGCTCTTGCACCAGTTGTGGGATCAGGCTCCTGGCCACCGTGTAAGGCAAGTGTCTCTACTTTTAGCTGGTTATCAATTTTACTCATTGTATTGCCTCCTTTCTTTGGTTTCTGTTTCTTTAACAATTTCGACAAAAATGCCGATACTATACTCATCTCGGCCCTCTTTCCAAGCTACCTATTATAGGTAAGAGGAGAATAACCTCTTACCTATATTCATTCAGTATTCGGCCTTCATTCTTTAGAATGCATACTGGGCGCTTAACACAAAGCCGTCGCCCAACCCCGTCCTGGTGTTTCCAGTCTTATCATAATCACCTGTTCCGGTATAAGCAGCAATAAGGGTAAGGTTCTTGTTTGGAATCCAGGCTAAATGCGCGTCCCAATAGTTGGTATTCTCGGCATTTGAGAACCTTGCTCCCTGCTTGAACTCATAACCAACAACAAAACCGTAAGGAAGCACTATATCGATATTGGCAAACCCGGTCAGCTTTCTTTTATTACTAAACCCGAGCACTCCCGTAACAAACTCTTGCGTAGAAAGCACGCCGCCGGACAGAATCACCGGAACCGGCAGCAAGTTAACCGTATTAGTTGTTACGGCATACCAATCTTGTCCGCTTGAGCGACGATCTGTATTTCCCAAATCGCGCAAAGACTTATTACTGGTATTTTTGTATATCGTTCCTATAGAAAACGCGGGAACGAATTTTGTATCAAACGCATTTTCCTTTAATACCAATAACTTTGCCCCGATATTGTTCTTATGGAATGTCGGATGGTTTTCCCAGGCGACTGTTTCGTATCCATAGGAAACTTCTAGTCTCTTTAATAAAGTTGTTGCTACTCCGAACGCCGTCCAGTCAATTTTAGCGTCTGGCAGATTCACATACCAGGCGCCGAATCTCGGCTTAGCCAATACATTGGTATCGTCAACTTTTATAAACTCTTCTCCGGAATCAGCAAGGTATGCCAAGGGGTTAAATGCCACACCCCCCACGCCTTCCAGATTGTTAAAAGGTGGACCTGCAAATACATTTTTCACAGAAAATACAACCATCAGAACGAAAAGCACTGCAAATAATTTGTACTTTTTCATCTTGCTATCTCCTTATTATTTTTTTGTGCTTTGACTCCAGCTGACTGGTTGTATTGCACGGTTACTTTTCTAAAAAGCCCTCTACGGTTTGTCCGTTGAGAGTAAAATCCTTTTATTATTATTTTTAAATGCCACCTCCTTCCTCAACTTTCCAGAGATCATCAAACCGTTTTCTTTCGGCTATCTCGATTTGGGTTATCTTTTTATTATGCACCTTAATATGCACCTCACCGTATTCTAAGGATTCCACGGCATCACTTATCTCTTTTATAATCGTGTCATTGAAAAATTTCCTTGAATTTTGATTAGCACTCATTTATTGCTCCTTATCTCATGAAGACCCAAATGAAAAACCCACTAACCTTTCTTATCTTTATTGGTAGTGGGCTGTCCCGTTCTACGTATTAAATTGTAATGATGGTTACATAGGCGGACCTCCCATACCGCGACAACACATCGCCATGCAACACATCATATTAAAATCCTTAAAATAAGTGGTCATTGTAATTATTCCTCTTAAATAGAATACGCCAGTACTTGCTGCCCGGCGTTTACCTGCGAAACCAATTCCTCAAAGGTCACGTTATCGATAATATCCGAGGTCGCCTGAGAAACCTTTTGCCAAAGCCGTTTCAACACACACCTATTGATGTCCGCGCAATTGGAATACTTTTCTTTTACGCATGAGATCGGCTCTATCGGACCTTCAATGAACCTTATTACCTCTCCTACGGTAATCTGCCCTGGCGCCCTGGATAAAAGATATCCTCCGATATTCCCGCGCCTGCTTTCCACAAAACCGCCCTTCTTTAAATCCAGGAGGACTTGTTCTAAGAATTTTATAGGCGCATCTATACGTTCGGCCAAATCGTGCCCCGTCACTAATTCCTTGTTGTAATGAAGCGCTAAATCCAAAACCGCCTTCAACGCATAATCGCCCTTAAACGTAACCTTCATTTTAACCCCTTAATTCTATAATTCCCATTGACAAAGTAGAGTATACCTAATAATTAAAGTTTGTCAAGTATTTTTTTAAAAGAATTTTTTAGCCCTTGGGGGGGAAGACAAAAACAAAAGTGCCTCCGTCGGTTTTGGAACACCCGGAGGCACTTTTTAGTTATGCGGCGTGATACAAATTTTTATACAGCAACGGCTTCTTTGCGAGAAAAATCTTCTGTTGGAGTTACTGTTTTAATTATTTGCTGGGCAGCCTTCCTCCCTGAAAAAAGCATCCCGGCAAAGGTAGGACCCATACGGGGTATGCCAAAAACCGTGGATACTGCCATACCGATCGCATAGAGCCCCGGATAAATCTCACCTGTCTTTTCTACAACAAGGTCTTCCGAAAGGATGACATCCATAGGACCGTATGTTTGTAATTTCAGCAAACCCCTCTTCTCAAGGCTCTTTGCTACCCAGGCATCGTGGCCAGTGGCATCAATGACAACCTTTGATTCCAAGGCAATAGGATCGACGCAGGTAATCTGCCGCGGCAGGGCTGAAACCGGCGACCAGTTAATTACCGCTCCTTCCACTCTATTACTACGCAACACCACATCGTCAAACTTTGTTAGGTTAAGTATTTTTGCACCCGAATCACATGTGGCAGAAATGAGTTTTGAACAGGCGCTCGGACCATCCGCAATAAATAGCCCGTCTTCTATCTCCTTGTGAGATATTTTTAACTCATTAAGTATTTTATCTGCCGGCGACCTGAAAGTCAGCGTATTCATAAAATAACCGCCGACCCAAAAACCGCCCCCTATGTAGTTATTGCTTTCAATTATTAAAGTCTTAAAACCCGCATTGGCTAAATCACGCGCTGCCATAAGACCGCTCGGTCCGCCGCCAACTACAATAACATCAGAAACGATATATTCTTCGAACCATTTGCTAAACTCACCGACAATTGCCCGGCTTATCTGAGATTCTGTTATCTTCTTAAACATCTTTTTCCTCCCTTTTTATTAAACCTAAAAAGGATAACCCCTAGAGAAACAAAAAACCCTTATGCCAACTGCATAAGGGTTACACATTCAGGCCTCCTTTCCCTCCGCTGGCATTATCCAGATCAGGTTCATCGGGTAATCCGCTTACTTTGCGGAACTCTCAGGCCGTGTCTACGACCTCCCCATTATTAATTTTCAAGTCTTATTAAAACACAGAATGAAATTTTGTCAAGAAGATTACATTCTTATTTTGAATTAGCTCACTTAATTGTCGTATAGTAAGCAGCTGTTCACTGATTTAGATTTCCTTATTCTGCATAATATATATTCTGTGCCATTAAGAATTAAAGATCATCAAGAACCTACAACTGCATACGAATCTAGCCAATAAAATAAAAATAGCATAACCGCCTAGAATATCAAACAATTATGCCTGACTACAATAGAAAAGAGACGTTATAAAAACCGTCTCTTTTTATATGGTGCCAAGGAGAAGAGATGATCGAGCTTATTTTTTAACTTATTGAAATCTTGAGCGTCATGCTATAATTCGTTGATTTATGAATGACTTAACTAGTCTGGATGTTTCCCGATATTAGCATTTGTTAGCCGATGTTTTTCGCTTGGATGGGCACATTTTGGGCACAAAGGACGAGAAAAGAAACGACAGTAGAAAGATGCCGAAGGGCAAATTTATTTAGATATCTTTCCAGTTCTTTTGAATATTGTAGGTAGGATGCAGCTTAAAATTTTGTTTAATCTGCTCTAGACCTTCGCCAACAAGGCCGTCTAAAGAATAACTTCCCAGTCCTTCTTCCTGTAAATAATAAAGATACCCGATATTTTCTGGCTCAAGCCCCATCAGTCTTGCGCCAACGCCATCTGCTTTCAGCGGGTCTGTTGAACACGCTGCGTATTCTAGCTTTACAGGAAACCCGTCTACAGGGCCATTACCATCCATACAATAGAAACCATCCAATACTACAAGATCCGGCCAAGTAAGCCTGGCAAAATTAGCTACATTTCGATGAATTACCTTCGTTGCCTTCATATAATCGACGGATTTCTTAAAAATAAAATTTACCAAGCCGGGAACCCTCCTTCTCATCCAAGCAATTGCCGATGTGGGTATGTAGGTAAATACTGTCTTGGCATCTGGGGCGCTTGGGGTTCGTAGGCCATGAAGAAGAGACTTATCTTCCTGTTTAATTAACCCTGCCATATTTTTTATTCCGAAGGTAGCAATAGCATAATTATGGACTTTTGGCACCGCCACGGATATCCTAAAGTCAAAATCAAAAAAGCGTTTAACGATCTTTATCTTTTCTGGCCCTGCAATAGAAATAATCTGTGATTCTCTAAAATCGGAGAAATCCTCAATACATTCTAATTTAACATTCTTATATTTCTTGATTAGCTCAAAATAACCGAACTTTTTAAAGACCTCTCTGGTAGTTCTTTTTTCATAATAAGCACTTCCGCTACCTTCGAAAATAGTAAACTGGCTGCTATGTAATTCGCTGAAGGTATCTAATAAAAAATCCAATACCGCTTCAACCGCTTTGGAATCTGTATTCGCAAATACATTTTTCGTAGCGGTCAGATTGGGTTTTATGAGTATATTTCTTTTATCCCGAATCTTATCTAAGTCTGAGACTATAAGCCTGAGTGCTTTTTTAATGTTGCCGTATCTTACGGGACCTTTTACTAAAGAAACTTTCTGAGAATCACCGCTCAACGTTTTCCTCCATTCATTTCCGCTTTTTATATAATTATACCACTTTCACCTTAAGTTGATAAAATAATTAAGCGATGGCAATAAAAAAGAGGGGCATTCGCAAGTCCCTCTCTTTTAATATGGCACCTATTTCCTCGCTAACGCTTGGAGTCGGTACCTGAAGAAAAATACTGGTGCCGAGGAGAAGAATCGAACTTCCCACGCCGGCCTTTTCAGGGCCGCGCTCTACCACTGAGCTACCTCGGCTATATCTTATCTATGGATCCGCCAATCTTTGTGGCGGAGAGCTCCCTCGGTAAATCTATGTGTATATTGTACACAATTTTCCCAATAATGAAAGAAAAAATATTATTGAAATACCTTAAGCGCAAAGAACTATTAGCCGCTTAATTACTTCGCTTCTTCTAGGATCTTAATAAATAACTCCTGGGCAAAACTTTGATTTGGAAGATGATACTTACGCGCAGAAATCTTCAACCTGTTAGTTTCCCTGGTCAATCTTAGCAATTTTATCAAGACATAGTTTGATTCTGCGTCAAGTTCGATATAGCCCTGGGCATAGTTTTCTTGTTTGATTTCTCCGCGGATCCTACTGACAACCAAAGCTGCCTTCCAGACAGAATCAAAGGATTTAGTGGTGTCTCCTTGTACCGTGTCTTTACCCACCGCATAAATACCGACCCCCCCTATAGCCACCCCCAAAAGCAGAGGGGCACAGCCATAAATACTGAACGAGAATATTAAACAAAAAATAAGAGAAAAGAATAAACCGCTCCTCTTCATTTAAGCTCCTTTTTAGTGAATACCCTGATAAAACAAAAAACAACCAGTATAATAATTATGCTCCAGGACAAAAATAACAATATCCCACCGGCGAATCCCATGCTATCCTACCCTCAGTTTCCTTCTCTGATCCCAGGCGATCTTAACTAATACTGCTAAAATTAGAAATATAATCAGCAAGCCGATCCTTGTGCCTAAAATAAACGCCCGGTTAACCTCGCAGACACCTTTCATAAAAATTATGGGGATCCATTCCTGCCAAAACCACATTCCTAAAATCAAAAATAAAAACAGGGGCGTGACGTATTTAATTATAAACTTGTAAATCCCAGGCACACGCATATCCGCGCCTTTATGTATTTCATCCCAGGCTTTCTCCATGCCGAATACCCAGGCAAAAAGTATTACTTCAATAGTAGCGAAGATGACTAAAAAGAACGTGCCTCCCCAGAAGTCCAATTCGTCTACTACCCCGTTTTTTAAGAAAAAAATTGCCGGCTGACAAAGCAGGAAAGAAACAGCCGCGAATATGATAACCGCCTTTCTTCTGTTGATATTGAACTCATCTTCTAAGAAAGCTACTGCCGGCTGGGCAAGCGAAACCGAAGAGGTAATCCCGGCGAGGAATAAAAGCAAGAACCAAATACACCCTAAAAGCTGAGAAAGCGGCAATTTATTCAGGACCAGGGGCATAGTTACAAAACCCAGATTAAATACCCCCGAACGGGCGATCTCCTGCGTATCAGCCGGGCCAAAGAAAACAAAGGCTGCCGGGATAATAATACTGCCTCCTAAAATAATCTCGGCAAATTCATTCGTACTAGAGGCGGTAAGCCCGGAAAGCACTACATCATCGCCTTTGGAAAGGTAACTTGCGTAAGTAAGTATTACTCCTATACCCACACTCAAGGTAAAGAATATCTGCCCTGTTGCTTCAAGCCATACTTTAGCGGATTTAAGTGTGCTGAAATCAGGATTCCATAAAAAACCGAAACCGTTGGCAATATTCCAATCCGGCTTACTCAAATCCGGAGTCCCCAGCGTAATAACCCTTAATAAAAGAATGAAGCCGAAAATAAATAAAAGCGGCATTGCCCATTTGCAGAGTTTCTCTATACCACCTTTAATTCCGTAATATATAACCCAGATATTCAGAATAAAAGTTACTAGAAAGAATAAATAAGCACTGCCCAATCCTTGAAAATATTGATTTTTCTCCAAACCCTGAAACCCCCTTAAGAAAGATTGCATCGTAGATTGATCCGCTATATTAGTATATTTATCAAGGAAGGCGAAGCAGCTATAAGCCAGGGTCCAGGATTCTATATAGGTGTAATATATAAATATCACCAATGGCCCGAATATTCCGATTACGCCGAAATATTTTATAAAGCGGTTTTTCTGCCAGAGGGAATGGAATATCCCGGGTGCCGTGCCATGTTCAAACCCGCCGCCGTAACGGCCCAGGGTCCATTCTATCCACATCAGAGGGATACCCAGTAGAAATAAAGCAATAAAATAAGGGATCATGAAGGCGCCGCCGCCGTTTGAGGCGGCTTTGGCCGGAAACCTTAAAAAATTACCTAAACCAATAGCTGAGCCTGCCACGGCCATAATGATCCCTAAACGCGAACCCCAGCTATCCCTAACTTTAGCCATATTGAGCACCTCAAGCTTTTGTCTAGCGAAATCCTTGTGAGCGAAGCGAGCAAGGATGACACCTCAAGCTTTTGTCTAGCGAAATCCTTGTGAGCGAAGCGAGCAAGGATGACACCTCAAGCTTTTGTC
>Ga0172375_10000635_pt1 | contig 56104 bp, 46 predicted proteins | sample LakKiv1m_FD_114537 | JGI IMG/M metagenome (GOLD analysis project Ga0172375, IMG submission 114537) | Freshwater microbial communities from Kabuno Bay, South-Kivu, Congo - kab_092012_11.1m | ecosystem: Environmental > Aquatic > Freshwater > Lake | place: Democratic Republic of the Congo...
ACAAGTTCGAATCTTGTCCTCAGCACTAAATCAAAAGACTCTTCCTTGTGAAGAGTTTTTTGTATTTAGAATAAGACAAGATTCGAACATGCCGGAACCAGTTTCGTGACGAACCTGGTGAGGCGCGGTGAGGTACGACCGATAAGGTGCTAAAATACACCCATTCAAGCCAGCAAATTGACATAAATCTCACAAAGGAGAAGCCATGGACAGCAAACCAATTGTATTCAAGCACGGTCAGTGTTTAAACTGTGACACCCCAATTACATACGGAATTCTCTGCGACCAATGCACGCCAGCAGATACTCCAAAAACTACCATCCAAAAAGTCACACCCGCATACCCCATCACCAAAAGAGAAGTGAAAATTTCTGAAATGCAAGTTGGCGACTCAGGTTACACAGAAGAATATGCTGTATTTGAGGCAAGCCAAAAACTCTACATCATTCTGACAGCCAGAATTTCACCAGTCAAAGGTGGACACAAAACCGTTTACATCAAGCGGCAAAAAACACACTTTGAGGTAGACAGCAGAACCATCCACCCCGACGACATCTATCTTGGTTGGCCAGAAGACATCGAAACCGAAGACTGTGCTTTAGCCAAATTAGTGTAACTACAGGAGGAATGTGAAGAATTTTGCATATGGATTCTCGACAAAATTAATCCAAGCAGCACTCAGGAACCGTCCCCCGGCCACCGATCTTTCCAGGGAACAAATAGAAATATTAGTTGCAGAAACGAATTACCATATCGCAGATACGGACACGGGTAACTACACAGTGTACGAGAACAAAGACAGGAACAATGGTATGGACGGCCCTTTCTATATCTCCTGGTATCCAAAAATACACGAAGGTCTGATGTTTTTCGAACCAGTCGTCCACTCCAGGTTTATCCGTGGACGATCAACCGATGTCACAGATGAAATGAGACGAAGATTGTCCCGATTCTTATCGCTACTGGGCTTTCAATCCGAAATAGCGATAACCCTCGCTGAACCAGTAGTCGAAACACCCATACACTTTCAAACTTCTCTTTCTACTGTAACGTTCATGTTTCTTTCCGAGTTTAAAGAAAAATACATCTCCTTATATCTAATTCTCAAAGAAATATATGAGGCCTAGCAAACTCCGAAACCAATAACAGACCTATTCTCCCGCCCTCACCGGCGGGATTTTTTATCCCAACCCATAAATTGACGAAGTGGTTATGAGGGCATCTGGATTAAGAGGTACTGTAATCAAAGTGTCGTAATCAGTTTCGTAACAAACCAGTGAGCTGCGATTAGTCATGACCGGATGTTTTAGATAATAGATCTATTCTTAATATACTTATTTTTTCTCCAAATTCTCCCATTACCGTAATTTAGATTCCGATAATTAGGGCTTAAAGAATGGCAATTCGGACAGATAATTCGTAGATTTTCTTCACTATTATCTTCTGAATCACCGTTAATATGGTCAATTTCTAGGGGTACTTTTCCTGTGACAGGATTTACACTGCCCCACCCACAGAGACTACACTTTGATCCATATTTATTTTCCAAATAATGCCTAAGATATCCGGAAATATTTTTTGCCGTTAAGCCTACGGAGCCATTAACAATACCAGATTTCCAGCTCTCGATGAAAACTCTATATTCATTATCCCGCTGGCACTGGTTGGAGCAGTATTTGAATGCATACTTTTTTATAGGTTGCCCACAAAATTTGCAATCCATTTAGAGCCACCTCTGGGATTCGAACCCAGGACATCTTGTTTACAAAACAAGTGCTCTAGCCAACTGAGCTAAGGTGGCACAATATATATTTTACCCTACAACCTCAATATTATATGTTTTAGATTTGTGCCTGGAACGCCACGATACCAACGATATTGAAGCTACGACAAACCACCCTTACTTAAAATTCTCCCCTATTATCACCATCACATTTGCGTTCGGTTTTGTCTCGCTTGACTCTGTTGCCACATCGGCGTCCAAAATCCTTGCCAGCTGTTCTACCTGGGTTTTGTATTTCCCAGTCAAATCAACTACCAAACTTCTTGGATAATCATTTCTTCTCCCGGTAGCCTTCACAACCACACTCACACCTTCAAAATTTCTATCTTTGATTCTCTTTTCCAATTCAACTGCCAGACCAGCACTCTTCGTTCCATTTATCAAAGCCAAGGTCAATGGGTTTTGCTTCGAAACCCCTTCCAAGGTCGCTCCTGTATTTCCAATATTCACAGGAATTACATCTACCAATACATTCAAACTAGGTCGATATACATAGGCTTTCTGAGCTTTCGCATATATTACAATCTTGTCACCATTTTCCGCCTTTGCAAACACGGGTTGATCTTTCAACTTCTCTTTATCTGTCACCGTCGCCACAACTGGCTCTTCATCAGTAGGTAACACCACCAACTTCGACAATTGATCTGTAAGTTGTTTTATCTCCTCTTTGGCAAACATCTGCGGATCCTTCTTAAGTGCCTCAAACTGTGCCCCCAATACTTTATTCTCTTTAGAAAGGCGGTAAGAGTTATATGCAAGACCTACCATTAATAACGCAACGACAGCTAATATGAAGTAAGGTTTTTTCATAATCTGTACTAAATTTAACAAATACCATCAAAGAATACAAGCACATTAAATGCTTCCACTAGTAGTTGCCTCCTCAACCTGAGGAATGTCTGAGCCAATCTCATTTAAAGGTGTCGGAGTAACCAATATTTCAGAAGATATTGTGGCACTTTGAGAAGCTGGTATAACTGGAGATGGCTCAGTTGTCGGGGTAATCAAATTAGTTGGTGCGGCAATGGGTTGAGCAACCACTTCAGCCGGCGACGTAATATTTACACCAGTTCCACTACTTATACTCTGACTCGCGTCATTCACTGTAATCGCAGTCCATGAATAGCGGATATCCATTCCCATTATTCTTGACGTGCGAATCTTAAATCCCTTGGTATTTACATCTGCAACTACAAAACTTGGAACATCTGCGATACTCACCTCTCCAGCAATGTTCATACTAATAGTCACTACTGGTTCATTCGCATATTCTTTTTCGAACTTCACTTCGACTTCATTAGCTCCAGATTTTATAATCGCAAACCCAGCCGAATCTTTGTTAAATGTTGCTCTGCCTACAAAATTCACATCGCCTCTAAATATTACTTTTCCAAAGAACTCAGCCAGATTTTTAAAGAAGTTATTTACGAAATAGCTCACTGAAATCCCGTCATCCCGAGCGGAGTCGAGGGATCTCACTCCACTTAATCCTATAGCCATTTTTGCAGATTCCGTGGCTAGCCCGGCCACCTTATCAGACAATGTCGAGATGCTATCTGTGAGCAGTTTGAATCCCTTGATTTCGTTCGCCTCAATCTTGTCAGCTTTGATTGTCCCCATAAAAATCGCATTTCCATCTGCCGTTATTTTTACGTTTTCATTTCCTTCTTGATCCCGCATCACAAACATCCCAGTAGCCAAAACATCTTGAGTAATTACCTTTGGGGTGATTATCTCCATACCAGCTACTACCCGATCCGTAACTATCTCCGACAAATCTACAGGTGTCACAGAGAAATCTGGTGACATCATCCCAGCTATGATTTCTTTCCCAGAAAGTATTTCTCCCTGGTCACTTCTAATTTGCTCACCAAAAAAGTATTGGGTTTTTACAAATGCCAACACCATTCCCAAATCAGATGTCTGAGAGTAATTTTCAAGTGCCTGTCCGATAATTATTCCTGCCTTTGTTGCTTTCATCGCCACTCCTGGAATGGATGATGATGTTAAATAATCGCCCGTCTTGATCTCCCCATTTTCTCTAGACACTTTTACAGGTACGCGTCCGGATAATGCTACCGGTACTGGCCTCCCGAAACCAATTCCAATACCATCATCCAAAACTTTTCCTGGCGCAGTGGATACAATCCCCAAAATTTGATTATCATAAGTTTTTTCACTCTTCTTGACACCAGCAGGAAGCCTGTTATCTATTACAACCACATTACCTTCTGATACAGAGTTATCTAGTGTGTAATAGTTTTCTGCTAAGTCTGCCCCCGTTTCTACCACGACGACATCCAAAGTATTCACTGTTGTGTCATCAGCTCCGTTCACGGTGGAACACACTTGATACCTTACGTTATTTCCGGCAGACACTGCATTTGTATCCAAGAATGTCGCCGAAGCACCCCAGTCCTGTCCATTTGCAGTAATAAAAGATGAAGCAAACTCGCTACCTACCTGGGTACTGGCACAAGTCGGATTAGCCCCTATCGCTCTGTGGAGAGAAAATACTGCCAGTTGATCATTTGCATCATCAGATGTTCCCCTGATAGTTACTGCCACCAACACCCGCGAACTTGCTCTACTAACTGTGATATTTGGATATGTTGCGTCATCCCAAATCGCCTCAGCCACAGACAATGTAATAGGATTATTTCCAATGGTACTGTCTGTAAAGGTATTTGATTGTGGGCCAGGAATACAATTTGCCCAAGCACCATTTTCGTAGCATCTAAACTTATTATTTGTCGTGTTGTAATACATTGCTCCATTTGTTCCAGTTGGATCTGCTGTCCCATTATCCAAAACCAAAATATCAGGAGTTGCCGAAGCACTGTTTCCTATCCTCACCTGACTACTCGAACCACTCACTCCCGCCGTCATCAAAATTCCTCCAGTTCCAGATAATATATTTGTTGTTGCCGTAGTATTGGTCGTACCCACAGTCACTGTCTTTGCGTTTGCCCCTGTTCCAACGTTTACTGCCCCAGTCGATCCAGAATCCAAAGTTATTGCAGATGTAGTTGTCGAAGCAATTGTTCCCGCACCTGCAAATGTGAGTGAATTCGCTGTGGTTCCAATCGTATCTATCGAAGCAACTCCTGTCAGTGCTCCACCGGTGGTCACATTTAGTCCGCCATTTGATGTTAATGAGAAAGTTCCTGTTGCATTTCCAACTGCTGTATTTCCAGCGGCTGCAGTATTTAGATTAAGTGTTGGTGCGGTGATGGCAGCAGTTCCAGAAGATAAGGTTTGAGTTAAAGCAGTTAATCCGGTTGAGTTAATTGTTCCTGAAGTTGATGTTATAGATAAAGCTCCAGTCGTCATAGTAAATCCATTAGAAGCCGTGAGTAACGAGTTTGCTGTCAAAGTCGTAAACGTACCAGCAGCTGCCGTTCCCCCTCCTATAGCTCCTGGGCTTGCAAAGGTCGCACCTCCGAGAGTCGAAGCATTAACCACTCCACTTCCTGAGAAAGTCAGATTCCCCCCCGTACATACTGTCATCGTTGCTGTGGTGTTAGTGCCACTACCTATTCCATCAAAAGTTGGTGCACCACCACTAGTATCAGCGGCGCATGCCCACACATCAGTGGTTTCATTCCATTTTAGAACTTGCCCATCAGAACATCCTTGAAGCAGCGATAATCCAGAAGATAAAACTTCCAACCCAGATCCTGAAGAAGTTGTGGCAGATAGAGCGTCTGCAGATGCTGCTGTTCTAAGAGCTAATGAACCTGAAGAATTTTGCAATCCGTTTCCTGTTAAGTCAGTAAACAAATCTGTTGCAAGTTTGAATGTCGATGATATTGTCGCATCTCTAGTCATAATCCCCCGGAACCCACCCAATCGAGTAACCACTTCACTGCTTGAATTTAAAATATCATCAGAACCTGCAATGGTAAATGGAGCCGAACCAATATTCTCAAGTGGATCAGGATCAAACCATCCTGGCTGCACAAAGACTAACACTCGATCAACCGATCCACCAGTATGAGATGCTGCCGCTTTTCCTACTATGTATCCTGCTGTAGTTGCTTTAACACCTACACCTGAAGTAGCACCTACTGTAATAGGATCACCTATTGCAATATCACCCGTTACTCTAGTATTTACGAATCCAGTTACACCCATAACTTGCGCGTCAGGGTCAGTATCTGACGTTGCCGTCGCATTCCCCACAAAAGCTGCCGAATCAGATATTACCCCAATCAAGACTTTATTAGCTGAAGTTGCTTTTCGGAATCCCACAGATCTAATCGAAATAATATCTCCAGGTGTTACACCCTCACTGGCAGGTATTGACACATATTCTGCCAAATCAGCCGCTCCTGATTGATACTCTATCCCAGTACCGTCATTCTGCAAGCGGATTCTACCCTGTCCACTACCATCATTATCGGTTGTCGCACTCTTATAGAAAGTAATAAAACGGTTATTATTTCCCGCGCCATCTCCCACCCCAAGCCTCAAAACACTTTTGTCATTTGCGCCAGAATCTGTATTTACAAACGAAACCACCGCATCATCGTCGATATTACCCGACTGACTATCGATTACCGACAATTTATAGTTTTGTGAAGCGATTCCAATTCCAACTTGATTGTTCAATGCATCAATAGACAAAGTATTTGAGTCAAAATTCAATGCATCAGACACATTTGCCAAAGCAAAGGTTGAAGCTGCTCCAGCTGACATATTTAAAGCACCAGCAGAGGTAAGTGCCAACGTTCCCGATGTAATAGTAGACATTGTTAATCCATTTGATGTAGTCGAAATGGTTGAGGAGCCCAATCCAGTTACTGATAATGCCCCCGATGTAGAAGTCATATTCAATGCCCCAGAAGAAAGAGTTAGCCCATTACTAGCAGTGAGCAGTCCAGCAGAAGTAATAGTTCCAGTTCCTGTCGCCGAAATATTCCCAGAAGTCGTAACAGCATCGCCTGATGTTGATGGAGATAAAGTTGTCCCGGTTCTACTCCAGTACCCAAGCACTCCTGATGTAGGTGCTGTTGATGTTAGATTTTTTGATCCATCCGTATACACACCTGCAGAAGCTGTTAATCCAGACAAATTCAACCCTATAAAGGTTGGTGATGCTGCAGTTGATATTCCCTGAATAGTATTTACCGCTCCACTTACCACGCTAAAGTTTGTTGAATTGAAAGAGGCCACACCTTTAACGGCTGTACTTGCGTCAATACCAGCGACAGTAAGTACCCCGCCCAAAGTAACTGGGGAACCGCTTACTAAAATACCCGTCCCGGCAGTCGGGGTAACTGTAATTGAAGAATTCACCAATGCCGCATTTGCAATCGAATTTGCAGGCAACGAAAGACTTCCTGCGGATATCGTCAATCCATTTGATCCAGTCAAAAGTCCCGCCGATGTGACAGTCCCAGTCCCCGTCGTCGAAATGTTTCCAGTTGTTGAAATAGAGATGTTGGCCGCCAAGTCTGACCCAACTACGGAAGAAAATGTTGGCAATCCAGAAGCATTACCATGAAGGATTGTAGTAGATGTTCCTGCGAGTGTACCCAACACACCAGATGAAGTATTTGTTACGACACCATTTGTTGCAAGCGCCGTGTTTGTGATTGATGATCCAATCAAACCTGTAAACGTTCCTGCACTTGCCGTACCTCCACCTATCGCCCCAGGGGCCGCAAACGTAGCGCCTCCCAGTGTGGATGCATTTAACACACCGCTTCCAGAAAAAGTTATTGTCCCTCCAGTACCTACTGTCATTGTGGCTGTTGTATTTGTTCCGCTTGTTATAGAGTCAAAAGAAGGAGAACCACCGGTTGAATCCGTAGAACAAGCCCATGAATCTGTCGTTTCGTTCCATTTTAATAACTGATTATCAGTACAGCCCTGTAATAATGTCAGACCGGAAGTTAAAACTTCCAACCCTGAACTACTGGTAGTTGTTGCCGACAAAGCGTCCGTTGTACTCGTCAAATCTATCGTTACATCATTGGTATTTACTGTAATTCCATTCCCTGCCCCAATGTCCAGTGTTGCAGAACTCCCAAGTGATACAGCTCCCCCATTGATGAGTCCTGACCCAGCAGTAATAGTTAGCGATGAATTTGCTAGCGCAGAATTAGCAACAGAGCTTGCCGGCAAAGTAACCGAGCCTCCGGTAACACTCAAACCTCCACTCAAAGTAACCAGGTTCGCAGTTGATGAACCCCTGCCAGTTACATCTGCAAGAGTATCCGTACTTGTTCCCGACCCTGCTGGACCGGTGGCGCCAGTTGCTCCAGTATCACCTTTATCTCCTTTGTCGCCCTTGTCACCTTTTGGTCCACCCGCTGGACCTTGCGGGCCGGTGGCGCCAGTTGCTCCAACAGGACCCGTAAGGCCTGCAGGACCCTGTTCCCCTGCCTGAGAAACCACTTCCAGTGTTCCAGCCTCTGGATCTTGTCTTACTTGAAAGAAAGAGGCAACTGTACCTGTTGCAACAGGAACACCCTCGCTAATTCCACCGACCAGCTGATCACTATTTACACCCAACACACTTCCCTCCAACCTACCACTAATAGTCATTGAAAGTTTCAATACTTCTTTTGCAATCAAAGTAGAAGTAGCTTCTGGCTCCTTTAAAGAATTCAAAATATTTGCTCGAAGCAATTTCCCTCTAGTATCAAAGGTTCCTAATATCCGAACGTTATTTGTCAAGGTTAAAAGTTCAAAATCTCCAGATAGTTTCCCCCTGACGATCTCTCCATTTATAACTTTCACAGGCAACACTGATTTATCTGGTAACTCAATTCCTGTAATTCCGCGACCAACCACAATCACCGGCTCATTTACTCCGGCTTTCGAAATAAAAACATCAACTAAACCATTTTTCTCAGTAACTAACCCAGAATCGCCATTTTGATAAGCAAGTTCTACGTTCTCAGACAATCTCTCACTAACAATTTTTCCATTCTCAATCTGAGCAAACGAATAAGATCCATTTTTGATTTGTACCGCGAGCAGTAGTGGCATCTCAAAACCACTCTGTTTCAGAATACTTTCACTTATTTCTGATACTCCGCTCTCCGTTACTTTTTTAGTCTCATCAAGTTTCCCAATTTGCACCATCCCGCTTGCAGCCATAAGCGACACGGCCGAAACCATAAGCAGCAGACCCAAAACTTTCCTTACGTTTTTATCGTACTTATTTCCAGTGATTAATATTTCTCTTGCCATGATTAGGTATATTTCTGTATCGACCTAGAACTTGCAAACACAAAAGAAAATGAGACAATGGTCGTCGTCAATGCCAACAAAATCAGTACTAGCACCAAGCCTGATTTGCTAATTTCCAAAATCGAAAATACTGGCTGACTAACTACCACCGTCCAGCCTACATCATTTGATTTGCTCGAACGAAACAAGCTAAACTTCCCGTAAACGTCATATCCAATTTCAGCGGCGATGGGCTTTGACCATAGCAAACTTGTCGCATCAGTTTCCAAAACTCTTTCACCTAACAATTGTGGATCCTGACTCACGATAAAACGTCCATTTTCATCGACAACCGACACGGACTGCTCCATAGTCACTATCTCGGAAAGCCTATCGCTCAAAGAACTGACGTTAATTGGAGCCACCAACACACCGATTACTTTATTGTCTAAGCCAACAATAGCAGTAGCAAAAATAATTGAATTTTTGGAAACCCCGGGAAATTGCTCCACAGTTCGAGAAAAATACCTAACTTGCGACAAGCCATTTCGGAAAAACACTTCTGCCCCAAAATTCGCATTCATAATATCGGCAGAATACGGATAGCTAGATAATGGTTTGCCGGCAGGGTTTATAGTTATCACCTCACCCAAATCAGAATTATTCTTAAAAATTGATTTTGAAAAACCATCAATAGTTACCACGTCATTCTTGATAACAGCAGTTACAAAAGTAGGATTACTCGCTACACCATCAAGTGTAGAAAATATATTTTGAATCGTACGTTCAGTAAGAATTTTCCCATACTCTGATTTTTCAGACAAATTTAAGTTTGCGTCTTTCATCAATATAGACTGGACTACCCCAATGATCAAAACCACCAGAGCAAAGGCCATCAGAATTGTCCCAAACATTCTAAACACCAGCGGTCTATCCACCTGGAATCTCAGTTTAAACTGTTCCCAAAAAGGCAGAATCACTCCAACCATGCCAGAAATCAAAAGAAAGAATGACCGGGACCAGTAGTTATTATTAGCATAATAAATTGCCAGCAATACCATCAAAATTCCACAGATAGATGAAGATGTCTTGAGTACTCTTTTTTCCCAAACAAATCCATAAAGCGTCACCATCATGAAGGTTGCCACCACCGCAATCCAAACCCAGCGATGACCATCAAGAATTGCAAAAAGGATTGTAGCAATGGCAGAGAGTCCAGCGTCTGCAGGATACACATAAAATATCAGCGCAGTCCCTAGCAACAGACCTTGAATATACAACATATATACTGTCGAAGATCTTACCCCCATTACAGCTTCAACCAATATCGTCAGGGCAAACAATCCATGAATCAAAAATCCATCTATATCTCCACCCACATATAAAATAGTTGCTAGTCCACCGTAAGCTACGAATAACACCAAACGAAAGTAGTTGCTTAGATTTCGATATCTCAAATATTCTTCTTGAATCATATCCGCCAAGATCAAACCAAATCCAGCCACAATCAAAGATATTTTGATTGGATCAAACCACGCTGCAAATCTCCCAACAGTCAGTAGCTCAATTTGTCTTGTATGCAGGTACATGGATATCCCCAAAATTATTGAGCTCAAACTTACAAACCAATCAAAAAGTTTAGGCAAACCTACCCTCTCTTCAAACCACAACTTCAAAAAATACAAAGGCTTCTCCCCGCCCAGGTCCGCGAGACTCTTTCCTGGCCTGGGAGTAGGAAGTACTGAACCGGGGACAATCACAGTTTTCACCAACATTTCCTGCTGAGCATCTCTCTCTTCTTTTTGGGCTGCATTGAGTGTTTTGCTCTTTTCCATTTATAAAGTATGTAACAATAATTACAAGAATCTACAATTCACTGTAATTGAATTACAACTTCATGTCAAGCACAAATCTGTGTTTTTTCTTTCAAAGATATCACACCACCACACACACTAACAAAAATTATTTATCTATAATCTTGACCAATCACAATCAGAAGATCTGCAGCTGTCGTGGCTTCGCCATCTGGCATCAAAGTCGTTATCGGACAATCAAGCAAGAAGGCAATTTCTTTTGCCACATCTCCCCTTCTCCCGTTTACATCTACGACGAAACTCCGTGGATAACCACGTCGAACAGCGTTTTCTTTTGAAGTCACTTCCACCTCCATTTTTTCTAGCATTCTCGACTCAAATTTTCCTGTCACTCCAATTTTTGTTGTCCCATTTAGTATTTTTACCGTTGCTGTTCGATCCGTAAAAACCTCTGCATTTACCCGCTCCCCCGTCACTTTTTCTATTTGGATATTTTCTGGTTTTTGTATAGCCAATTTGCTAACACCCCAACCATTAAACTTATACTTTCCCATCATCGCCAGCCAAGCTCCCATACTAAGTACTATTACCATAAACAGTCCAATCAAAATCTTCTTCATCTGTATATTTTAACAATAACCTTAATAAGTTTGCCCTCAGGTTACACCACACTCAAAGGACATGGTATATTGTGTTGTGGACTCAGACAACCTGCAATCAAACACGGCATCTTCAGTGGAATCAACGGGATCAACAGTTGATGATGCAGTCAAGAAATATCTTCCCTATCTTCAAGAAATCCAAAAAAAATTAATCATCCTGCTAAGTGTTATTCTCATTTCTGGAGTTTCTGGATTTTTCTATTACCAAAAGATCCTCACCTTTATTCTTCACATCTTCAACCTCAAAGGAATAACCATCATCTTGTCCTCACCCTATCAATTTATTGATCTCTCGATTAACACTGGCATCGCCACTGGAGTCGTTATTTCCTTTCCACTTTTTATCTACTATATATTAGGTTTCCTCAAACCAGCCCTGGCACCTAAAGAATTCAAACTTCTAACAAGACTCGTCCCATTGGCACTCATACTATTTATAATTGGTTTTGGATTTGGCGCTTGGGTTATGCAATTTGTTATCAATCTCTATTCTCAGACCGCCCTCGAGTTTGACGTTACCAACATGTGGGATATCAGTCATTTCTTCGCCCAGACTATCATCATGGGACTTTGTTTAGGGCTGATATTTGAACTACCCATAATCGTGACACTTCTCATCAAGCTCAAACTAATCAAAAAAAGTACCATCTCCGCGCATCGTCGCTTCGTCTATGCAGGCATAGTCCTTCTAGCTGCCGTCTTACCCCCAAACGACGTTATCTCCTTAGCCATACTCACGATCGTCCCTTTATTTCTGTTTGAACTTGCATTACTATTAAATAAATCTATTTAACTATGTTCAGTAACATCGGCTCAGGTGAAATCATCGTCGTACTTTTAGTATTACTCTTTCTCTTTGGTGGCAAAAAGCTTCCAGAGTTAGCTAGAGGTTTAGGTGAGTCTGGGAAAGAGCTCAAAAAAGCAAAGAAGGAAATCGAAAACGCCATGTCTGATTTAAGTAGCGAAGAAGATCAACAAGATACGCCCTCCAAAGGGGGAAAAAAGAAAGGGGGTGAACCCCGCTAATGCCAAATATTGGAACCACAGAAATCATTATTGTCGCCGTCATAGTTTTAGCCCTCTTCGGTACAAAGAAGCTCCCTGAGTTAATCAGAGGAATTTCCAAAGCTATCAAAGAGTTTCGAAGTGCTTCAAAATAACTCAGTCGGTATCGAATTATTAATTAAATAAAGTAAATAACATGTTTCAAAACATCGGTTGGCCAGAAATTTTGATCATTGCTGTTGTCCTCCTGGTACTTTTTGGTGGCAGATTTCTTCCTAAGTTTGGCAAGAACATCGGCGAATCAGGCAAAGAGATGAAGGAAGCCGCAAAAGAACTCAAAGAAACCATCAAAGAAAAATAATGTTCGTCATCCTGAGCGATATACCCAGGATCGTCATTTCGAGCGTAGTCGAGAAATCTCCCTCCAAGCACCACAATAACAGATTTCCAATCACCCCCTTCCGAGGGGGTTTTTGCTTACATATCCACTCCACACTCTCGTCACCCCCCGTTTCGTCATTCCGACCGTAGCGGAGGAATCCCACTCCACACTCTCGTCACCCCCCGTTTCGTCATTCCGACCGTAGCGGAGGAATCCCACTCCACAAACATTACAAAAAACTATGAAAACATAATTGTGAGATTCCTCCACTCCGCTTCGCTCCGGTCGGAATGACGGATTTTGTCATCGGCAGGCCATATAAAACGGGGGTTCTATGTAACAATCGTATCCTCCGTCCTAATTGCCGTCACCGAAAGTCCTGTCGATTTTACTTGTCCTTTCACCGCAAACGGCACTATCCCTTTGTGGCGCACACGAGTCACTACGTATCGATCAGACACATAACTCACACTCACTGACACAGAGTCAGCCAAAGCAGGAACTGTTGTATCCAAGTAAGGCACATATACAGTGTCGTCGCCATTATAGGTAGCTGTCAAAGCCTCCGTTAGAGTAAATGTTGTACCACTCCATCCGGAATATGCATAGGTTTGCTCTCCCAAAATGTTTCCACTTGCATCTCTATCTACTACACGAATCTTACCTGTTGCTGGCGTGTCTGATTCAATTGCAGACGTAACCACAAAAGCCAAATTTGTTGTCGTGTTAGCACTAGCGTCAGATGTATACATAGTCTTATTCAATGTTTCGTTGTCCCCTGTCGTGCGGAACATCGCCACCTTATCACCCTCCACCAATCCAGTAACCGTGATCGCGATTGATGCCGGTGGTTGTTGGGTCACCCCCAACGAATCAACTAACTGATAATTATTTGCATCAGCTCCAGCCACATGATCCAGCCACACTCCACGCGCACCGAAAAAAGTTCCACCAGCATAAGTACCAAACGGGGCCTGCTTTTGCGGAGTGATTGTAGTTACCGAACCATTTACATTTGCCGTTGCGCCATTAGTTGCACCAGTGATTATCATGGTATTAGTAAAAGTTCCGTGAACATTCCTAAGCACCATCGTTCCCGTGGTTCCACTATCAAGAAGTGACACCAGGTATCCATATGCGCCACCCGTGCCAGTTATCAATTCTCCCTCCACAAATGCACCCACTGATTCATTATTGTAAGCAAAACGTACATCACCACAACCAGTGTAATACTCACCATTTACACTATTAAGAGTAGTCGAAGATCCTGTTCTGGTAACATATTTCAGATATTCATATATCTCCAACAGAGTGTGATTATTACATTCCACTATCACATCATATGGCTGCGCCCCATTTCCGTTACTCAGGTTTTTACTAGCATAACCAAAATCAAAAGTAATACCAGCATATGCACCAACTGTTGCTGAGTCTGTCGTGTTGTTTCCATCTGTAAAAGCAGCCAAAGGCACAGGATTACGACCACTACTAGCGTCAATCACAAAATGGTCATAAAGTGTGCCGTATTTTCGGGCTATCACTGTCACATTTCCGCTATCAATCTCCACTCCAGCTTCTTTTACCTTTACCAAGATATCGATATGTACTGCTCCATTGTCCCACCAAGGAGTAATTTGAGTGTCATTTTGGTATACATCCAACACTGTTCCAGCAACGAGCGATCCAAGAGTAAAGATATTCGACCATACACACTCGCCATCCAGTGATGCAGACGAAGCTGTTCCTGCCCCAATTCCTCCGGTGATTGTCATCACACTATTGTCAGCAATAGCAATACCAGTACCAGTACGAACCCACCACTTACCAGTATCAGCACCATACGAATCAACTTCATAGGCTAACAATGCCCCCATAGCAACTCCATCATCCAAAACAGGTTTCCCAATATCCCCACTTGTCGGGTCAGCCAAGATTCCATCCAATCTCAAAACTTGGATTTCATTTACATGTCCAATGGAAGTAACTGAACCACCTGTAAGGAAAGCAAATGAAGGATCATCAATAAACCAACCATTGATAAGATTGTACTCCACAGGTGTCGAGGCACTCATTGGGACTTCGTCATCCAAGTATCCAGCATTATCAAAGTAATCCAAAAGCCATGAATACAAAGAGTTGACAGGATACACAGTAGTACCGCTCGTATGTTTTATTGTCTTAAGCGTTACATTTACAGTCCAGTCCGAAGCAATTGAGCCATAGCTATCAATCACCACAGTATCCACAACCTGGGCAATAAATACATTAGCGCCTGAAGACGTCACTGTTGATCCCGTTTCGTATGGCAAATACTTCACAGGGGCCGATGATTTACGGACGTTAACTGTAATATCAAAGTCCGCCTCATACACAACACTCACATGATAGTTTATAGTCGTCTCTCCCCCAGCAGGAGTGCCAGTCGCTGTACCAGTTGCGATCTGCGTGTTTGTGTTTGAATCAAAAATATAATAGACAGAGTCTGGAACAATATTAGTAAGGGTAACTGTCACGATAGCGGCGTCATAAAGTTTGGTTTCGTCTACTGTCGTCATTAATTGAATTGCATTGACGTAAGAAGTATATGAAGGACCCAAGGCGAAACCATTCGTTGCCACATTCAACGCCTTTGTGGCTCTGTTGTCACTGGTTCTAATATTTTCACCAGCAACCCAAGAACCATCCACACTACTGAGAACTAAAGTCCCTGTTGTAATGGTGTCGTAATATACTTCATCAACTACCGCAGTTGCAAAAGAAGTTGCACCCAAAATAGTTTCTCCAACTTGGAACAATACATTAAAAGTGTGCACACCAGATCCAGTTGCTGAGGTAAGAGCAATTCCAGCTCCGCCAACAGTCAAAGAAAGCTGGAAAGTGGTGGTTGAAACCATTATCAAATAATACTCAGTACCATTGGTGAGGCCACCAAATGCGTCTCCAGTTGTCGTGTACAAAACTTTTTGCCCTGTCGCCCATCCAGTTGCATTGATGGTGATCACTCCAGGATTAGCCACGGTATAGGTCGTCATTGTTCCTGTTGGCTGGGTTGAAAACTTCATGAAAACAAATGGTGTTAGTCTCACCTGAAAATCAAATCCATTAGTCGCGTCGAGCGCTCCTTCGGCAGCAAGATTAACTCCCTTAAGTCTTTTCCATGTTGCCTCATTATTTATTTTGTACTCCAGTTTCAAGCCATCAAGAATCGTGTTATTGTTACCAAAGTTAGCGCCATTCAAGCGCCTCATCACATTTTGAAAGCCTGTTACACCCTTTATTTTCCATGGCCAAGTGATGGTGATGGTGTCACTAACTGTTGGTAAATAAAGTAGACCTGTGTTACTAAATCTAGGAGTACCTGTCGTAGTGTAAGGCTTTACTCCTTGAGTATCTTCAAAAACGATCATAATGGCTCCAAGTCCGTTACCAAAGTATTGTTCCACAAACATCGAGCCATAAGCCTGAGCACGAGCCAAACTCGAGTCATCGATAGCACTAGTACCCAAGAGATATGTCGTACCTGCAGCCACGGGGAAAGAGCTAGAACAAGCAATCCCCTTCATCTTGCTTGCCAAAGTTTGATCGTTAAATCCAATATCTCGGTGCTTGGCAAAAATATTTTGCACTCTGTTTCCCGTCACTGAGTTCACCGCCGTGCTATACCACAAACTCGAAGCTGCTAAATAATTATTAACTCGACCAAAATCAATATTATGAAAAACGTTATTTTGGGCAGGAGATGTTAGATGAAGTGCCGGAATGGCGGTTGTGTTTTGGTAAGTGTAATCGATATCAACGTTGACAATAGCATTGTTGGAACTAGAAGCAGTGAGATAAAAAATACCGGTAGTGGCGGCAGTAGAGCAACCGCCATAATCTAGTTTTGTAATATCCGAAAAATTATTGTAGTTACTTCCCGTAATCGGGAAAGGAGTTGAGTCGTGACCGGCAAAGGTACTGGCAACCAAAGTAGCGTCACTCGGTGTAAAGCCAGAAGTGGTCGAGAGATATACTTCGTGATAATACGATCCAGTTGGGGCAGTACCAAAAGTGACGGCAATTCCTTGGTGTCCTGCACTGCCACACATAAGTGAGGGGCGGTTGTAAGAATACAAAGTGGTTATTGGAATGGCGGGTGGTTTGAGAGTGACAGCGGCGGTTGTCGTTACGATATTACCAGTGTTAACAGTTGTCCCCACGTTTACCATCGCGTCTGTCGCCCACATGGTCTGGCCCGTGGTCGTGATACTAATCACAATAGTGTGTGAAGTAGCACTTGCCTGTACATTTTCTACCTTAATTCTCTGCCATTTGTAGTTGGCGGTAAAGGCAGTTGAGGTTCCCGCCCAGGTAAAGTTACCTGCTACTCCATTTGGCAAGGCTAGTGTCTGATTGGCTCTTATCCAGATAGCTGCAGAGTAATACTGACCAATGGTAAGACCTGTAATTGTCTGGGTGACAGTTCCTGGAGACGAACTACTCACAAGTCTTGTGGAGGTGCCTGGAGTCGCATAGGTCAACTCTGAAGGAGCTTGATAGGTGTCGGCGTTCGTTGCTGTTACACCAGAAGAAACCCAAGTCGTAGCCAAAGTACGCGACTGCAAACAAAGATTGGTCGCACTGGTGTAATCATGAGGTGTCACGGCAAACTCGGGCGACTCGGTAAAAGGAAGAAAAGATAGAGTCACACCCACATAAACATCATCTATTGTGCCGTTGAAAGTTGTTGTGGGAGTAAAGGTGAGTGTGCCGGTCGTAGTAGCGGTAAGTGCCTGAATATAAGTACCATTGGTAGAGCGTGCTGTACCGGCAGCCCCCCCAATACTAACTGTTACAGTACCAGCAGACATTCCAGAGATGGTATAGGTTACGGTATAGACGCCTCCGATCACCACGTTCATGCTCGTTTGGGTCATCGTAGCGGTACCACTAGTGTGAGACACAGCATTACTGCCATAACTCCAACCCGATCCGAGAGTCCAGCCCGTAGCACTACCTGTAAAAGTACCATTGGTCACATAGGCGATATCCGCTGTTGCAGCGTTACTAAGAGTTAGGCTGGTAGCACTTTCAACACTCGCGACTGTTGTGCCATAAGGAATGCCCGCAGTGGGTCTGTTGATAAGCCAGTTAACTGCCATCCCCGCTTGGACTGGTAAAGTAATGGTGACATTTTCAGCGGCCATGGTGGTGTTGTTACTAATACCAATAGTCTGACTATCAGGGTCAATTGAAGTAATAGTTGTAGCGGCGGGAATACCGGTGCCGGTGATAGTTGCACCCACATAAAAAGGAGTATTAAACAAAACGTATTTTCGATTACGGATTTTGTTGACACCAGACTCAAAATAAAAGTCTGTCGCGGCATACAACTTATCAAAACCCCAGTTGGTATTTACATTGCTACAAGTCATGGTGGTCGAGCCACTCTGCACCGAACAATCGACGTGAGCAGTGACTGTATGGCACTTACGCATACGATAGTAATACTTGGTGTCAACAGTGGGTGCGCGACCCGTAACGGTCGCCCCCGAAGTGTAAGTTGTTTCGGTTACCAAAGTTTCATTGACTGTCATAACTGTTGTGGTCAAAGTGTTTATCGTATAAGTGCCATTGTTGGCTGTAGTTCCAGTCACTTCGACCACGTCTCCTACAGCAAAGCCGTTGGTTAACCAAATAGAAGATGCGGCAGTAATAGTTTTGGCGACGTTAAAGGTTAGGTTAGGTGCACCAGCAACGACAGTTGTACGAGGTCCATTAACAAAGGCAACTGTGGCAGGTACATATCCACGGAAAACGGCCGTCGAGGTGTCTCTTGTCGTAAATCCCTCACTAGTACTGCGGTGAACTTCGTATGCAAGGACGGAGGCAGCAGTCGGCTCACGCTGAGTCCAGTTGAAGGTGACAGAGGCAGGCACAGACTCGGTCGGACGGACAGAGATAAGGTTAGGAAATAGCCAGTTATTTTGGAAAGGAGTCGCGCTGTACTCTCCTGATTCAAAATAAATATCTCGCGACGCCCAAGAAAAGAAAGTACGTGTCTTGATATACACAGGTACGTTATCAGAAAGAAGAGTCCCAGCCGCATTTTGGGAAAGTCTCATGGCTGTTTTGAAAGCTTTGATCGGCTTAAACAAACTCAAGCTATACTCAATCCCCGAAAAAGTATTGTTGTCACTAGTAATTACCTGCAAAGGATTGGCGCCATATAGCTCGAGGTTCGTAAAAGTAGATCGATAGACACGATTGCTGATGTTAAAACAGCGAATTGCACGATGAGGCATCAGCACAACCGAGCGAATATTTTCAAAAACGGCATCGTCGGTATACGATAAATCAATCGGCATCAAGATTGCAGTTCCGGTAAAGTATGCCGTACAGTAAACAACCTTATGCCAATTTTTTATTACCGCATTATGAATATACGAAAGGAGCACGTTACAAGAAGCAGTCGAAGCAGTGTAGCCAAACGGAGGCAAAATTCCATATCGAGGATCACGGATTCTCCATTCAGTAGAGTAATACCAAACCATCGGGCTAGCCGCGTTCCCCACTCCATCCATGTCCACGGCATAGCACTCGGAAAGAGCCCATTGATAGGCAAATCCAACGTTGCGAAGGTACACAGATGCCGCCTGAGCAAAGTTGACATAAGTTCGACCAAACAAACAAGTGCGCGCATCGATCACACCACCATTGGCCATATTGATATAAGCATCCACCAAATGACTGGCAGAAATTAAGTTGCCAGCGGTTAAGTCACTAAACATGATGTTTGGAATACGCACCTTAGCGCCACTCGGGACAACGTTACCATTAGTGCCATCACCTACTGTAAGAGTAGTAGTCCACTGTGATTGGTAAGGATTGTAAACAGTAAAGGTATAACCCGATCCTGTTGCAGTCGTAACCACATTTAGCTCCAAGGTCGTTCCATCTACCACGCGATTAATTACTGTGTTAGCAGGAATATTGGTACCAGTGATGGTTGCCCCTGCAAACACTCCAGTTGTATCGGCACAGGTTACATAGTACGACTGAATCGTAGTGACACCAGATGTAAGGGATTTGATTTCTGTTGGATTGGTCGCTGGAGTCTGGACAAAATAGTTGCCCCGCTTACCCGACCCAGCCCATTGCAAACCGTCCTTTCCAAACATATTCATGTAGTTACCAACAGCGCCCGTCACATTGTTCCAGATTTCATAAACCCCCGTACCACTGCCTGTTTCGATCCATAAACTAGGAATATATTCGTTGAAAGACGCCGTAAATGTCTGGCCAGCAGCGCCCGACCCAGTTCCAAGCTCTATCCAGTTGCCATCGATATCAATACTAAAGGCACCAGATAATGGAGTAATATCATTGGCAGTTGCTGCCGAAACTCTGCCCATATAAAAGCCAATCGGTACAGAAGTGCTCGTGTTTTGAATCGCAAAAGTTCCATAAGTGGCCGTAAAAGTTTTCCAGAACTTTGTTTGATTGGTGTTGACAGTAATCGTCGCATTATTTTGAACAGATAAAGTGTCCCCCGAGTTCCAAGTGACAGGAGCAAAGCAGTGATACTTCCAGTTACTAGCCGTAGTAATCGTTTTCAAAAACCAGTCCAAGCCATCAAAGGAAACAGTCGTAACTGCCATACCCGTTGTGGTCCCATACGCCGTGACAGTAAACACCCGCACGCCCTGAGACGAGATGGTGCCATAACTAATACAGTTCCAGTTGTGAGCAAAGCGGACAGAAACGTCATCAATACTGCCATCAAAGTCCGTAGTTGGAGTGAAGGTCAAGTTTCCAGTACCCGCTGCCGTAATTACTTGTACGAAAGTTGCATTGGTTGATTGAGTTGTGCCATTGGTACCACCTATCTGAGCGGTCACAGACCCTGCTGTTCGCCCCGAGACAGTATAGGTAACTTCATAAAAAAGACCAGCGGCAATAGTAAGCGCTGTTGCAGGAACTACTGTTGTTGTACCTCCACTTGCGGCATGAGTAATTTTGTTATCGGCATAACTCCAGCCAGAAGTCAGAGTCCAGCCATCGGCACTTCCCGTAAAACTACCATTAACCACCACATCAGGAGCTAAAGGGACCTGAGTCCATGTTTGTCCATTGTCAGTCGAAACCGCGCCAACTGCAGACCCGTATGCAACCGCGACAAATACTCCATTAGCAGTACCCATTGGATTCCCCCAAGCCACACTGCTCCAGTTTTGGGTGCTTGGTAGGGTGCTTGCAGACCAAGAAATGCCATCAGCAGAGTAAGCGCCGGCAGTAGAGTTGTAAGAAACAGCTACAAATGTGCCGTTACCATAAGCTACAGACTGCCAATTTCCAGCAGCCATACCAGTCCCTGAGTTCCAGTTTGCTCCCGCATCTGTTGAGTAAGCAACAGCAGATGAAGAAGTAGTTGATACAGCTACATAAGTCCCTTCACCATAAGCCAAGCAATACCAAGCAGCTGCACTGGGCATCGCACCGCCGCTTGACCAAGTAATTCCATCGGTCGAGTACGCATTGTCCGTACTTCCATTTGCTATTGCTACAAATCTAGTTCCATATATTATTGACTGCCAAGTAACTGCCGTTGGAAGTGCATTTGAGCGAGCCGTCCAAGTCACACCTGTTGGTGTTGTAGCCGTATTTCTGGTACCGGCTGCAATCGCCACGATAAGTTTATTTCCATAACAAACCGAGTTCCAGTTTGAAGCAGCAGGCAGAGTCGCAGCTGTCCAAGCGCCAGTTGTATCAGCAGTATATACGGCGTTTGTTACACCATAGCCAACAGCAGCAAAAACGGGGGAAAAAGCATCGTCAATATTGATGCTGTTGTACATTGTAATCGTCGCCATAGGTTAACAAAATTATAGCAACTTATCGTTCTCAAAAACACTCTGCAATTGAGTATTCGTCATTGCGAGTATTGTCATCCTCGCGAACGTGGGGGTCTATAGAATCATGGCAATCTCTATAAATCACTCCGCATTCCCATACCTAATACATAATACTTAATACATTCCCCACCCATACATAATACCTAATACTTAATACTTGATACGTATTTGCTAGAATGAATTAATGCCCCTCTTAATAAGAGTTTTGCTATTTGGTATCTGCTTTCTTATTTTTGGTGCAAAAAATATCTGGGCATGTAGTGTTTCTGTCTCCCCAAACTTTGTCACCATGGGCAACTCAAGTATCTCTACTTTTACTGTTACCAACTCAAGTGAGCTGATGGGCAACTGGGTACGCATTCAATCTCCAGGGCTTACGGCCTATACAGTAGCCAACATGCAAGCTGCGGGCTGGTACCCCAATGGTGGTGGAACAGAAGCAAACTTTGCCGGAGGATATTTGGAAGGAGGAACCAGCTCAGACTTTGCCCTTACTCTAGCCGAAACAGGTGAAATCACAGACAGTATGAGCTGGGAGGCACTTCTCTCATACGATGATGGAGCGAACTTTGAAAGTTGTGGCAGTGTTACTTTGCAAATTGTCCCCGCTCCAGCTGCTCCGACGATTAGCAATGTTAGTATGACAGTCGGAAACGCCAGCGCCTCTCTTACATGGAGCACCAATCTAACCTCAACTGGTGTTGTGAACTACGGCACAACAGCTAGCTATGGTAACACCAAGTCAACTACATCCAACACTTCTCACCAAGCCACCCTAACAGGCCTTTCCGCCAGCACTCTTTATCACTATCAAATCCAAGTCACAAGCGAAGGCGGAACCACCAGCACTCAAGACGCTACTTTTACCACTTCTGCAGCAGATGTCATTACAGTCACCACCACTACAGTCACGAACACTGTCACTACTACCACTATTATTACCCCAACTCCCACGCCCAAACCAGCGTCAGATACAATTGCACCCGTCGTAACAATATCCACTGATTTTGCCAAACCATTTCTAGCAGCCCCCACCATCCAAGGCAAAGCCATCGATGGCGGATTAGTTAATATTGGCGTGGCACAGGTTGAATATTCTTTAGACAAAGGCAAAAACTGGCTCCCAGTAGATTTTATTGACACTCCAGGAAAAAAATCTTCTACTTTTGAATTCACTCCCGTTGGACTCGAAGACGGAAATTATTTTATAAAAGTAAGGGCAAAGGATTCCACAGGAAACATCGGCACTAGCAAGCTTTCTACGATGGTTATCGATCGACTCCCTCCCCAAATCGGAGGCAGCATCTTTTCTTTAGGTCCAATAATTTTCAAACCGGACAACAAAGGTAACATTTACAGTATTACAGGGCTTCCTCTCAGACTAGCTCTGTCTGCCGTTGGCGGACCCACAAACATTAACATTACCTACGACAGTAACAATTTCTCTTTGATCAAAAACGAAGAAAGTGGACTTTGGACAGGCAATATCTTGACCAACCAAGCAGGCACATACCCAGTCACAACGAATTCGATTGACGGTGCCCAAAACAAAACAACTCGGAATCTGAGCACTATTATTTCTCTCTCACCCGGCATGATCAAAGACGAACAGCACGAACCACTGCCAAACGCGAAAATTTCAGTCTATATTTACAACAAATTTGCAAATGATTATCTTTTGTGGGACTCAAATCCATATCTTCAACTCAACCCCCAGACAACTGATCTTCGTGGTACATATTTCACTATTCTTCCACCAGGCAAATACTTCATTGAGATAGAGGCCAAAGGTTTCCAAAAACTTCGCACCGAAATTTTTGAAATTTCAGACAGCACACCTTTCACACAAATTTTTACGCTCCCCAAGGCGCGGTATTTTTGTAATTGGTGGGCGCAAACCATCCCGGTTTCACTGCCTCAGGTCGCACACAGTTCCGAAACAGTCCATTCATTAGTAGGCAAACCTGTCCCCGATTTTGACCTTTCCATCTCAGAAAACATTTTTAACAACACCTCTATTTTAGGAAAGCCAACAATTATTTCTTTTTTTTCCACATGGCAACCTCAAACCTCAGATCAGATACAAGAGCTCAACAATCTCAAACTTGAAAACGATGGTATCAACATTTTTCCTGTTGCAATCCAAGAATCAAATTCCAAAACGGAAATATTCAAAAAAACAGGTGGTCACATCCTTCCCATTTCCGCTGACCCAGACGGAATATTTGTCCTACCGCTAAACTTAAGCTCCCTTCCAACTCACATTTTTATCGACCGCAAAGGTATTATTAAAGAGGTCACTGTCGGTTTTTTGGACAAAGATAATTTATTAAACAAAATACTAAAGTAAATGTGGTCACAGTTTTTACTAGAAAATTTTCACTTTGCAATTAACCTCTTCGCAGCCCTGGCCTTCTTCTCTGTATTCTGGCTCTACCTAGACGCTTGGATCGAAAGAAAAACCCTTAAAGAAGGATTTAAAATTCTCGGTTTTCTTTTTCTTTCTATCTCGTTCTTGTTGCATGCCACCCTAATCGAATCAAGCAGTTTTGGAACCTCGCTCCTAGACATCCGTACGACAGAAAAATTTTCTCTCGTTCTTCGCAATCTGGGCTACTTGTTCTTGGTAGTAGGACTTATTTCAGATCCCCTTGTTGCCAAGCCCAAACTTTCAGGGTTTGTTCTTTTCAGCTTCATCACTCCCCTTTTCTTGTCACCTATCTTGGCGTCTGGATCTGCTTGGCTATATCTTCGACGTGCCACTGTCGGACTAGAAAACCATACCAAAAAAGTTGCCTTGGCTTTTTTTGTACTTGCCTTACACGAACTCACCGCAATCCCCTTTTTATTTTCTCAAATTCCCAATGTAGATATTTATCGACTTGTAGCCCCACTAGGTCCTATGTGGATTTTTTCCCACACCCTTTTGTTTGTTAGCACCGCCATCCTTATTACCTGGGCTTTCTCATATTTACTCAAACGCATAAACACCCAGCTATTTATAATCTTCACCACCACAACCTTATCAATTTTCTTACTGACCACAGTTTCTTTTACTTTTCTGTTGCTCAAAAATATCTCCGATGAAACGCTTATTCGACTTCAAACCGACGTTTCGGTACTTTCTTTTGCGCTAGACTCCAAAAAATCAGAGGCCTTGGCCGCCTCAGAAATCCTAACTCAAAATTCTGAAGTGATAACTGCTGTTACCACCAAAGATCGTCGGATTCTAGCAAAAGCCGCCGAAGAATTACTGCTAGCTCGAAAACTAGGCAGTCTGATAATTATCGACGAATCAGGCCAAGTTTTGGCCCGCGGTGAGGACAAAGATCGAATTGGGGATTCACTATCAGACAGCTCTATCGTCAAAAGAGTTTTAATTGGTGAAAAAACTTCCACCCTAATTTCTCAGGACTTTACGATTGCGCCAGTAGTATTTGTCAAAACCGCCGCACCGCTTATGTTAAACGGTAAAGTCGTCGGTGCAGTAATTACGTCACTCCCACTCGACAATAATTTTCTGGATGGCATCAAAAAACTCACGGGCTTAGAGATTTCCGTCTACGGCGGAGATACACTTTCAGCCACTACCATCTCTGACCTACGAGGCACCGCCAGACCCGTTGGTATCAAAAACACAGACAAAAACATTAACAACATTGTCCTTACCAAGGGCCAAAATTATTCAGGGCTTACAACTCTACTTAACAACTCCTATTTCGCCGCCTACCAACCTCTGAAGGATAACAACAACGAGGTTATTGGGATGCTTCTCGCTGGACGATACGCTTCCAGCATCTTTGCTACAGCTAGCAAATCTATAGAGCTTACTTTCCTGATTACCGTCACCCTCACTATCCTATCTGTTTTCCCTTCATTTTTTATCGCCAAATATATCACTAATCAATTAAAGTAAATGACTCTCAAACAAAAATCCATCATCATCTCCATCGGTACTTCAATTGTTTTCACCCTTCTTTTTTCAGGTAGCGTCTATCAAGCAATCATTACTCAGTTCCAAAGAATCGAAGACCAAAGAGTCGGAAGAAATATTCGTCGTGTGTCGGCTGTCTTGGACGATCGTTTTGCTCAACTCAGCTCCAAACTTACTGACTGGTCCAACTGGGATGACACCTACAAATTCATTCAGGACGGGAACAATGAATATGTTGTCTCCAATCTAATCCCAGAATCATTTAAAAATATCGGCGTTGATGAATCATTATTCATCAACAAAGAAGGCGGCCTGGTAGCCAGTATTATTTCTATAGACGAAGAACATCCAGACGACAAGTTCCCTGCCGATTTATACGTTAGTTTCGCCACCGGTAGTGCCCTGCTCAACATCAAAGATCAAGGCCACAATCAGGGTTTACTCAAGACTGAAGACGGCCTTCTACTTTTTGTCGTCAGAGAAGTATACAAAAGCGACAGCACCGGGAATTCTCAGGGCTATGTTGTCTTTGCCAGGTATCTAGACGATGCAATTCTTAACTCAGTCAAAGATCTCACTCAATTCGAGGCAACTATGCATCTCTGGGACGACCCCAGCACACCACCAGATTACCAAGATATCAAAGAAAAATACCTGGCAAGCGGAGTTATGTCGCTTACCAAAACCATTTCAGAAAACACTATTGCTGGGTACCTCATTATCAAGGATATCTATGGCGCACCCCAAGCTATAGTTCGCACAGATATAGAACGAGACATATTCTTGCAAGGGAAAGCCACAGTCAATACAATGGCGATCATTATTGCAATCTTAAGCATACTGGTTGCTGCGATAAATTATTGGTTACTTACAGGCACTGTTCTTAGAAAAATCTCCCTAATGGCGTACGATGTCGAAAATCTAGGCAAAACCAGTCTAAGCACTGACCGTTTACAAATCAGCAAGGGCACAGACGAAGTAGACACTCTCCGTACCAAAATCAATGAAATGCTAAACTCTCTTGACGAAAGCAAGTCCAAACTTACCGACAAAGAACAATTTATCGAACAGGTTATGGCCAATCTTTCTATCGGAATTTCTGTAAACAAAGTTTCAACTGGCGAAGCAATTTATATGAATAATGCTTTCCAAAATATTTACGGTTGGACAAAAGAAGACATTACTTCAGTCGAAACCTTCTTCAACAAAGTCTACCCCGACCCTTCCTATAGGCAAACCATACAAGACAGAGTAATGAACGACATTAATAGTGGCGACATCAATCGCATGCACTGGGAGGGTCTGGAGATAGTCAAAAAGGATGGTGAAAAACGTTATATAGACGCCCGTAACGTCCCTCTGCTCAACCAAGATTTGATGGTGTCTACCGTGGTAGATGTCACCGACCGCTTTATCAAAGATCAAAAGAGAGAGGAATATGCAAAAGACCTTGAGCGCCTTAACCAAGCCATGGTAGACAGAGAGCTCCGTATGATCAACCTCAAGCAACAATTAGCTGAGGCAACCGCAAACAAATCATGACCAAAAAGCAGCAATGGCGTGAGATGATACTCATCTTGATACTATATATCGGTGCGATCACTCTTTCTTTTTTTTCTTTCGTTTACTTTCTTAAGGGTGAATACTTGTATGCCACTTTGGAAGCCGTTGCAGGACTGGTGATTTGGCTATCTATTATCTGGGCAAAAATAAAACATGACTACATCTGGCCGTCACGGATTGCTTGGGGAGGGGTGCAATTTATCATCACACTAATACTGTTTAGCGGTGGCTTGGCTGGCACTGGGCTCATCTGGTGGTGTCTACTTCCCATTATTAGTTTCATTATTTTTGGCGACAAATCGGGGATCAAAGCCATTTTGGTTGGGCTAATAGTCTTATCAGCAGTTACCCTCGCAAACTATCTCAAATTCATCCCCTCTTATTTTTCTGTCCCCGAATTATTACAAACGGGAGCTATGATCATTGTTGTTTCTTTCATCATGTATTTTTATGAAAAAATCTCAGAAGAATCCAAAGAAGAAGCCACTCAAAAATCGTCGGAACTTGAAATCTTAATTGCCCAAAAAGCGCAGACAGAAGCCAGACTAGTCGAAAACCTAAAATCTCTGCAAATCGAAAAGGAACAACAAGCCAAAATACGAAGTGCCACTCTTAATCTTTTGGAAGACAGTCAAGAGCTAGAAAAACAACTTCAAGCAGAAAAAGAAAACGTCGAAAAAAAAATTGAAGAAAGAACTCTAGAACTTACAAACACCAAAGCCAAACTAGACTCCTCAATTGAAAACTTACCATTAGGATTTTTGATGACAGATGTCTCCGAAAACTACATTGTCACCAACGCACTCGCAAATTCTATTTTAGGGGGCAGAACCGAAAAAGAAAATCTCGCAAACCTCAAAAATATCGTCCGTAACCAAATCAATCTAGATTCGTACATCAAGCAGTGCGGGATAGAAAAAAGAGGAACAACGCTCTCTGATATCGAACTTAACGGACGATTTTATCAATTTTTACTTTCTCCTATTCTTACCAAAAACCAAGACCAATCCTGTATTGGCATCGTCGTCCTTGCCCAAGATATCACCGAGGCCAAAATCCTCGATCGCTCAAAAGACGAATTCTTTTCCATCGCCAGTCACGAACTTCGTACGCCATTGACAGCTATCAGAGGCAACACTTCTATGATTCTCGAATACTTTGCCGACAGTCTGAAAGACCCAGAACTCAAAAGCATGATCGACGATGTCCATCAATCCAGTATCCGCCTCATCAATATCGTCAATGACTTTCTAAACGTCAGCAGGCTAGAACAGCGTCGCATGGTCTATGACATGAAAGAATTTGACATAGAAGAATTAATTCCTTCCACAATCAAAGAATACCTTTTGACTGGCCATAGCGATCAAGTAACAATCACAAACATTCCACCATCTTCACGTATCCCTGCCGTTTTGGGAGACTCTGACAAAGTCAGACAGGTCCTTATCAACCTTCTTGGCAATGCCCTCAAATTCACCAAGGTTGGCAGCGTTACTATCTCCGCAGAATCAGACGATAAGTTTGTCAAAATATTTGTTTCAGACACTGGCACAGGAATCCCACTTGCACAACAAAACTTACTTTTTCACAAGTTTCAACAAGCCGGTGCAAGTATCTTTACTCGTGACACCTCAGGAGGTAGTGGCCTAGGACTTTATATTTCCAAAATGATGATCGAGGGAATGGGAGGAGAAGTCAAACTCGAAAAATCAGAAGAAGGCAAAGGTTCTGTTTTCTCTTTCTCACTTCCAATCTCCAGCAATTACAATCCAGCCAGTAGACTAACACAAATTGGATTATAAGTGTCGCAAATTCTCAATTTGCGGTACACTACAAGTATGACCAAAATCTTAATCGTCGAAGACGACCCACTCATGAGTCGTATGTATCAAAAAATTTTTAAATTCGAAGGATTTGATGTCGATTTTGCTCTTAATGGAGAAGAGGGTCTTGAGAAGATCCGCAGCAGCAAACCAACTCTCGTTTTGCTGGACGTCATGATGCCTGTCATGAATGGTCTTGAAGTACTAGACAAACTCAAACTCGATCCAGAAACCAAAGACATCCCTGTTATCATGCTCACCAATCTTGCCGGTACTCAAGACGCCGAGTCCGCACTCTCCAAGGGCGCAGTCAAATACATCATCAAATCTGAAAACGAACCCAAACAAGTTGCCAACATGGTTAAAGAAATTCTGGCTGGTTATACAAGAGACGCCGTCCCGACTACGGTCTAAATGAAAAAACTAAAACCAAAATCAAAAATAAAGAATACAGTAGTTCATTTGGCGGACCAAATCAAAATCACGCCCGATCCAATTGATTCTGATTTTTCCAAATCTGGATTCTCTATCGAAGAACGAGCTCCACAAACAACTATCACCACTCTGGACACCCCAGATCAGACAGTAGCCACAGAAGTTCCCAACATCGACAAAAATTCCGACCTCAAAATAGACACTGTCATTATTGATGAAGACTTACCTGCTACAGAAAAGTCCAGCAAAGTTCAATTTATTTTGGGATCAATTCTCACACTTTTGCTAATCGGTGCCTCTATTTTTCTTGCCTACCTCTACTACCAAAGCTCGCAATCACCTGCACCAAGTTCAACCACTGTCACACCAGCTCCTACCACAACACCAGCGATTACGCCAAGTCCATTACCCACCCCATCCATCAAAAACGAAGACATTTCTTTTGAAATTCTTAATGCCACTGGCATTAGTGGTCAAGCCGCCAAGTACGGCAAAATTCTCGAACCCAAAGGCTACAAAATCAACACTTTGGGTAATAGCGACAGCAAAGTACCCGGACTGTCAATCTATCTTAGTAGCAAGCTAAATCGCCAAAAAGACCAACTTCTTTCTGACCTCCTACTTCTCCTCCCAAATGCCACTTACTCTGGAGAACTCACTGACTCAGAAAGCCTTGTCCGTCTAATCATCGGTAAATAGTTTTCCCTTCCTCTAGCAATCCCCACCCAATCCTAGTATTCTTAATTCATGAAAGGATATACAAAAAATGTTTAAAAACATCGGGACCCTTGAGCTTATCATTGTGGGGATAATTCTCCTTCTTCTTTTTGGAGGCAAAAAATTACCTGAACTTACCCGCGGGCTTGTAAACTCCATCAAAGAATTCCGTTCAGCCTACAAAGAGGGCGATACTGGCGGCAAAAAGAAATAATATTTCTAAGCGACAACTATTTTTTATCATCAAATCTTTGCTAAGATTATTTATCGATGCCCAACAATATTTACAATGTAAAACAGGCGGCAAAAATATTGGGCCTGTCCACCAACACCACCTACAAATACCTTAATGAAGGCAGGATTAAGGCGGCGAGAGGTCATATTCGTGGAACTTTTATTATCACAGCCAAAGCATTAGAAAACTTTCTAGGTAGCAAACTACCCGAAGACCCCCTCCGAGAAGCCGAAGGTATGAGCACCTTTGCAGAGGCAAATTACAAAGATGCCGAAGCAATCATCGAAGTCACACCACCTTCGCTAGCAATCAAAGTCACTAGAGTCATCATTGCACTTTGTCTGGTTTTTATAATTGTCGATACTATTACCGCCAAAGATTTTTCTCCACTCACCCAGCTTGCCCGGGTTGCCTTTATCTCTCTTGTTTTTCTACTTTCTTACCAATTTGGCGGTTTCGTTAAGAGATGAAAAATTACATACCTGCATTGTTTTTTTGCGGTTTGGTAGTTCTCACACTTCTTCAGGGATTCATGTTTGCGAACAGCAGTAGTTCAATTTCTCACCTTCAAGATCAGCTTACCCAAATCGAAGAAAAAATTGACCGCTTGCAAACAGCAACAACTTCAGACAACCAACCACCACTCACCAGCATCATAAATACTGCAACACCTTCATCCCACATCGATCTCCTCGCCTCGTCAGACTCAGACGACTTACTATCGCCCGAAAACCTTTCCAAAACTCTAAGCGCCGCAACAGGATCAGTTTCAGCAACCCCTACCTCGCATATCGGATCAAATGTCAAAACAAAATCAGAATGGAAAGCCGTCGATGTTTACGAAACCACCAAAACCAGTAGTCGCATTACCGGCCAAATACTTTCCAACAAAGACTATGTAATTGTCGAAAGACGTCAGGGATGGTATTTGATAAAACTAGACACCAATACCAGCGCTTGGGTTCAATCACAGTTTGTTTATGAAACCAACTAAACGGCAAACTATAGATAACAGTCTTTTTCTTTATGGAGGAATCGTGGCTTTTGCACTTACAGGATTTGCCATTTTAAATCTCAACAACAAGAACTCCCTAATTGCCCTTATTCTTTTTTTGCCAGTGTCAATTTATTTTATAGTTAGGATATTTATGTCACTTTATCATCGCACCCAATCATTCTTCAACACTGGCCAAAAAAGACATCCATATTTTGGAGAATTCACCTTCACTGCATTTTTCTCTCAATCGGAAATTACTTTTTTGCTTAATTTAGTTCTCTTGGCTCTTGCAATAAGTACCATCTTCTTCCGTATCAGCCTTAACATACTCAAATGAAATCCAGCCAAATAATTATCATTTATAGTTTTTTCATCTGTCTTTTTCTCACTTTAGCGGGGATTTTTACCGCCAAAAACGCCTCTCAGCTTCTCAGTAGCTTTATCTATTTACCGCTAATATTTTATTTTGGCACCAAATTAATTCACTTCCTCAAAAAGCCAACAACAAAATCCGTTCCCAGAAGAAAAATCATCAGGCTTCCAGAAGCCGATTTCTCGCCACAGACATCTATCGAACCGGAAGTTGTCACAGGAGTCCCTGACAACGACAAAAGACTTTTCCTCAAACTCATTGGCTCCACCGGATTCTCTCTCTTACTTATGGCGCTCTTCACCAAAAAGGCTCAGGCCTCCTTCTTTGGCAGTGCCCCGCTAGGTCCTGGCGTCGTCGCCATCAAAGACAGTGCAGGTAACAAAATCGATCCGGCCGAAAAAAATCCCACCGATGGATATGAAATCACCGATATCGACGATGCATCATCACCCGCTTATTATGGCTTTGTCAAAAACACAGGGGCTTGGTACATTATGTTAGAAGATTCCTCTGGATCATACCGTTACACCAAAGGTACAAATAATTTTGCAACCAACTGGACCAATCGTGCAACACTGACATATGATTACTTCAACAGCGTCTTTGGTTAGCCATAAGATATAATGCCAAGTATATGAAAATCCCAAAAGAACAAATTTTTATATTTACAGTTGGACTTTTTCTTCTTTCATATTTACTCGAAGCCGTAGTTGATCCTCTCAAAATTCGCTTAGTTACACCTTATGCGTACCTGAGTCCACTCTATTTTGCCAAATACCCCTTTACTACCGCCGCTGTTCTAATTAGAGGCCTATCACTATTCATGGCCCCTCTTTTGATCATGTCTTTTTTCCCCAAAGGATATTTTGCCAAAGTCGGTATCTTGTTGGTAGCTAGCGCCTTACTACAACTCTATGCACTTCAAGAAGTTTCTTCAGGGACCACATTAATTACTTTAGAGTGGTCGCTGTCCATCACCTTTGCAGGAGCTTGTTTGGTCTTACCGGCAATCTTGTTTGCACTCAAAGGTATCTTCCATTCTGCAAAAGAAAAATTTTCACCAGAACAGGTTCCACTAGAAGCAACCGAATCAGAAGAATGAAAATCATCGACATCAACAACCAAGAACGTAACTGCGAAAGAGTATACCTAGATCCACATTGGCCAGGTTACGTAACCGTTCTCTTCGTCTCCAAAAACAGACCTGGGTATAAGCATACCGAATGGATGCCATTACCTCAATTCTTACAAAACAATCCAGACCTCAAAGACAAAATCACTGACGATGACAAGCCCACCCCACTTCCTCCCCAGATCGCAGGAGTAGTTACTTCCGCAGGACCAAATTCACTTTCTGATAACACCAAAAAATGGGAAACCAATATCTACGCCAGTTATTTTTGTTGGATTTCTCGCGGCAAAGGCGAAGGACAGTCAAGGGCCATCTTAAGCAACACTGCCACCAAACTTACTCTAGACAAACCTTGGGAAATAAAACCAAACAAAACTTCTCAGTACGCCATCGTTCACAACAGACCTCAAGCAACCAACAATCACAACACCTTACCAGAAGTCGATCTACAAATTCTCGAAGAGAAAGCCAGAAAATTTGATATTGAACGTGGGGTGAAACCTGCCCCCAGACAATACACCAAAGAAAAATAATTTTCTCGTCATCCCACACTTCCTCGTCATTCCGACCGTAGTGGAGGAATCTCACACCACAAAAACTAAATTAAAGAATCATACACATCATTCCAATTAGGATTAAAACTAAATATTAGAAAATTCTTTTTGATTCGAGACCATTTTTTCAGTTGTTTTTCTCTGGTAATCGCCTCGGCCATTACATCGAAAAATTCATAATACACAAGCTTCTCCAAATTGTAATCATTTGTGAACCCTTCAGATATTTTATTTTTATGTTCCCAAACCCTACGAAGTAAATTATTTGTTACCCCAATATAAACCGTTGTGTTATATGTGTTTGCAACAATATATACAGCGGGGCATTTTTTCATCGATAATCCATTTTATATTGATGTTGTGAGATTCCTCCACTCCGCTTCCGCTTCGGTCGGAATGACAAATTATTGTGTCGCCAATCAACCCACCTTGCTATTCGGGCTTCCATCTCCCGTCATTTCACCTCTCCCTCGTCATTCCGACCGTAGTGGAGGAATCTCACGCCACACGCCCGTCATCTTAGCGAATGTATTCATGAGTCGAAAGATCTCACGCCACACCATCGTCCCCCGCCATGGCGGGACTCCCTCCACCCAAGTACCAACCACCATATCATTTCCATTGACATTAAAGTTCCAAATGTAATAGACTGAATACATGAATGATAAAGGCCTGCAACTTTTTTTTGTTACCCACTCGGGTTTTGGATTCGAAGAAGGTGTTTACACCCAAGAAGAAATTAAATCACTCCCCAAGGACGCTCACAAATACATAATGTCTATCGGAGTAGCCGAGTCACTCGGTTATGTTGTTTTAGATCACTCCAAAGGAGGCACAATTAACGACCTACCTATTTTTGCTGCTCCAGACTCAGAAACAGGCGAAATTCGCAAATACCGTAACGTACGAGAAGGAACCATAGACGACCCCAAAGACACAGAACTTTCACTATCTACAAAAAAAATCGGCAACGCTCTCCGCGACAAACTACAGGAGATCAAACAAAATTCCGCCGAAGCCAGTCTTAAAGTCCAAATAGAAGCAAAAAAGAAAGAGTTAAATACTAACAAAATCTAAACACCACCATGGCTATTTCAAACGACTGGAACATCAACTATTTAAATAAACAAATCAATCATCTTCAGTGGAAAGATGAAATCACTGGGACAGACACCTCAGTAAAAGAAGTTACATACATCGATACAGTTGCTGACTCAGCTAACTCTCTTGATGGTAAATACTTTTTTATCTACTCAGCAACCGACGCCACCAAGTACCATGTCTGGATTAACACTTCTGGCGGATCTGCAGTAGATCCTGCACCAGCCAATAGTACTGCCATCGAAGTTGCTATCACCACAGGTGATACAGCAAATGACATCGCGACTGCTGTCAAAAACGCAATCGACGCCATGTCAGATTTTGTCGCAACAGTTAGTACCAATCGCGTTACTGTCACCAACGCCGATTTTGGCTCTTGCACCGACGCGTCAGATTCCAATAGCGGATTTACCATTACTGTAAACACCCAAGGTATTGGCAAAACAGTCTGGTCAGTTAATGCTCTTTATTCTTATATCCAGGACACTTTTGATGAACTCGGTCAAATGGACGACCAAGTTCCAATGTCTGCCCAAACACCAACTGAGTATTCACTTATCAACGGTTGGTTTATCGACGAAGTTAGTATCAAGTACCTTAAAGGAGGTGCTATAAAGACTGTCGGCTGGGCCAGCAACGTCATTTGCCAAATCGGATACAACTCGGGTACGCATATGGTTGCTGGGGACATTGGCAAAACAATCGTAGGAACTACTACAAGCGACACCGGAACAATTTTATTCTTCGACGACAGAACAGTAGATGGTGACCAGGGCAAAATCTGGATCAGACCAACAGTTGCTGCATCAGATCTTTTTAACAACGGTACAGAAGCATATACCATCACCACCGGTACAGGTACTGGAGTCTTCACCAGCGTTAGTGTCTCAGGAGAAAACACCTGGGCAAACATGTATTCAATCGGTACTATTGAGTCAAACACTGCTATTTACATTGTCCAAGATAGTTCCAAAATCGATGCATGGTGGCCAGTTGGTCACGTCGATGTCTTGATTCGCGTTCGAGAAATGGGATCAACTACCGGGGCCAACTCTGGTGACCTTGGTCAGCTCCTTATCGGTGCTCGCGAATACTCCAAACTTTTCGATCACTTTGTTTCTTCAGGTATCACAGGTGGAAGAAATCCAGTTCCTCTCGCTACTGGAGCAGATCTTAACAACACCACAGGTCAATATACCTTGGCCCTCTCATCAGTCGGCATTACCTTTGCAATTGGTGATCGATTTATTGTCAGCGGTAATTCTTCCAAAGAAGGCACTGTTACAGCGTTCACAGGAACTCCTGCCACTTCAATTGATTACTATCTTAGTGGTACCGACCGTACTCAGTTTGCAAATGCCGATGTCTTGGTCAAGGTCGGGACAACTACACCTACATCTACAGCCAATGGAGCCCCAAGTGACAAAGTTGCCGGATATTCCGACATTACCCTTACGTTTGGTGATGTCTCTCGCAATTTAAGTAATGGCAATGGCGCTCAACCATATGATGTCGAAATCGACTTAACCAACACACGTTCGGTCGCAGAAATGTATGAATGGCTTAAGTTCCTCACCATGCGAGGTTACGCCGCGTCACCACAACAACTCAAAACCGGTACGGGTAGTCATCCTGGTACCGCCTCAACCAACATCAATGGAGAACAATACATCTCTCTACTTTCAGGATATACACCTGTAAAAGCTTCTCCTTTTGGAACTTTTGCTGGAGGAAAATTCTTCGGAGCTCAAGGTGTCTGGCTCAAAAATGTTCCAACTGCATACGCCCAAAACTTTCAGTTAATTGATGCGACTGGTTCTACCCAAGTTCCACCCAATACCGTTCAAGTCACAGTTTCATCAGTAGTTGCAAATGATGTAGTTGGCGTTTTCCCTCTTACTGCGGCTGGTGGTACAGTCAAAAAAGATACCCACTTGGTCACTACGGGAACTCTCGGCGCCAACAGTATTGTTGTCAGTGCTGCCATTGATGGTCGCGTCCCTCAGTCAGGCGTAGTCCGTATAGTAGATATGTCCAATTCGCTTAGAACAGAAACGCAATACGAATACTATTCCTGGTCCAGTGCCACCTTTACCCTAAACAGTTCCGCTGCTCGGTCACTCACCTTAACTGCAACAGGTTCGTCAGGAAGCGCTACAGTCCTCATCGACACCGACGCCACCTTCCAATCTTGGAAAGTTCGTCCAGGGGATGTCATTACCAACACTACCGATGGCTCAACCGCATCCGTTGTCACTGTAGACTCTCAAACTCAAATAACAACATCAGCGCTTACAGGCGGATCTGGAAATACCTACGATAACAACGACTCATACACTTTTGAGACACAAGTCCTCGTTGCCGCAGAGTCGGGTGTAGACACACTCTATATCCCAATTATTAATGAAATGATTGTTGGTTCTGCAGTTTCAGTATCTAACTCACTTCTATACACTGCGCCAGAAATTCCAGTACTAGTACGTGTCAGACAAGGCAAAGTGATTCTTCCTTTTGAAATCGAAAACAGCATTGGGTCTACTGGAATGTCACAAGCCGCTATCCGTACCGCAGACACAATCGCCACCTAAGATGCCTAAGAGACCTGCACCAGTAGTCACCATTGTTCATCACAAGGTGCAGCCACCGAAGTATACCCCAGATGAATTAGCAGGCCTAAAAGAACAGTCTTTACGGCTTGCAAAACACATCGATATTTTGGAAGAAGAAATAAAATTAAAAAAATCAGAATTAGCAGGTATCAACTCTATTTTAGATTAATATTTTGTTTTCCCAAAAAATACAGGTGAACACCATGTAAAATACCTCTATGGCTCAAACACTTGAATTTGATTTTCCAGCCAAAATAATAAATGTTCCGCTACCAGATATTAACGTTGATCTTCAATTCTTAATTAACTCAATCAGGTTAGCGGAAGGTGGTATCTCACAGGGGATTGCTTATCCAAAGATCGCCGACACCTTTGGCAAACAAGATCTTGGAGGTGGTGTTCTGGTAGGTATTACTTGTGTGTTGTTATATGGATGGCGAATCAAATTCGCCGACCGACCAGGTCCAGAAACTGTTTCTTGTTCTGTTACAGGAGGAAACTTCGTGGGAGAGGCAGGAGCCAACCCAGTCGCCCCATCTACATTCACACAAGTTACTACACAGCAGTCATCATCAGCCACCATCATCACACCCCAAACAGACACCAACCTTGTATACCTAGTCGAGTCACTTCGCAATTCCCATCCTGCCTTTGGCAGTGTGTTTTACTGGGACCCGTATGCTGGACTAGACTCCAACGCTGGCACGACACCATCTGCCGCTGTCAAAACCTTTGCCTATGCGCACTCACTGGCAACCGCAGGGAACAATGACGTAATTTTTGCCAGATCTTCTGATCCTTCAGGAACAACCATTGTCGATGAAGTCCTAAATATTACCAAACACAACCTCAAGGTGAGAGGGCCAGGTAATAGCATCAAAATTATTCCAACAAGCACTTCATCACCTACTGTCAACATTGCTGCAGACAACGTCGAATTTTCAGGATTTTATCTTGAAACTGCCGGGTCAGGCACTCAAAACGCCGTAAATATTTCTGGAAACAATATTCTATTCCGCGACTGCTGGATCAACAACACTCGAGGACACGGTATTAGCACCACTAACTCCGCCAGACTTCGCCTGCTTACTTCCGTCATTGAGAACTGCGGAGGCTCTGGCACTGGCAACGGAATCAACGTGGGAAGTTCAACCTCTCAAGCTTTAATTTCAAAATTCTTGATCGCTAATAGCAAAAACGGCATTGCATTATCAGGAACATCCGTTTCTGGCAACGTTATTGAGAACTGCTTAATCTACAAGAACACATCATACGGAGTAAATATTGGTTCTGGAGTAATCCTCACAGCACTAAGATCTGCAAATACAATTACTAACAACACCACAGCCAACACCATCGATTTGGGTACTGACACTTATATCGAAACTTCTGCCGGGGGAGCCTCTACAACTGATATCGCTGACGCAGTCTGGAACGAAGTCATCGCCGACCACACAACCGCCGGAACAGTAGGCCGAACTCTCAAGGACGCCAAGCTCAAAGCCACTATTGCCTCCATCAAATAACAATCATTCCTGATTATCACCTAGACGATCAACCAATTTTTGAATATCTCCAAAGTGTCTTTTAATTAAATCTTGATCCCGAAAAGACTTTGAAAAATCAGCCAACCATTCTATTACAGCCTGCAAAGAATTTTTAGAGGGGTGATCAAAATCTCCATCCGTTTCATCAAAAGCTTTTTCAACTATTTGGACACAATAATCGCTATTCAAAGAATCATCATTAATATCAAGATCAGATTGCGAGCAATGGGCCTCAAAAAAACATTTTATAATTGCTTCTTTTACCTGCTCTGCGGTTACGGGCTTCTCAGTATCAACTCCATAGATATTGGTCATAAATAAATATAGCACCAGATACATCCAGATACTTTCATTATCCAATCAAGATTGCAACATCGCCACCCCGATCCATCGCACAGCTACTAGCAATTTTAGGCAGGAAACTGTATTCTTAAATAATGAAAGGAGGTGAGTAACTTGTTCCGCAACATAGGCATAACAGAAATCATTATCGTAGCAATAGTCATCCTCGTTCTTTTTGGTGGCAAAAAGCTTCCAGAATTAGCTAGAGGAATTGCTGAAGCCATCAAAGAATTCCGCAAGGCTTTCAAAACCGAAAACGACCAAAAATAAATCGGCGATACACAACCTGCAAAACGACAACCTGCAAAATGAATCTCAAGTACTCTGCCTTAGTCACCCTCAAACTATTTATTTTTCTCTGTCTATTTGGCTGGATGCCGGGAATTTCCTACGCCGCTGAATACCAAAACTGTACCACCAACGGGACATGTGTTATTGGAGAATTCCTTTATGATGACAACTATGCGCCAAATGCTACGGCGTCATGTTCTCTCACCAGTCGCTACCCTGACGGGTCAGTTTTTATTAACGCCGCCACCGCCAGCGCCACCAGCAATGCCTGGTATTCGTACACTGTTTCTACCGGGACGATAGAAGGGGTATACCCATCTCAGATTTGCTGTACCACAGATGTAGACTATCTCTGTCTAGACAAAACATTCAAAGTCCAGGCAACAGCAACAACTTCGGCAGCAGGAACCAGCATCACCGCCGCAGATGTCTGGAACTACCCAACCAGATCAGTCACCACATTTGGCAGTCTAATAGCCGATATCTGGGACTATAACTCCAGATCACTTACTAACTTCGGGAATCTAATTTCCGATATCTGGTCACATAAAGACCGCACCTTATCGAGCTCAACCACAGCAACAGAAACCAAGGCAACCTTGGCAAATATCGCCGAAATCAAAGAAATCAAAAAAGTCGTCAAAGAAAACAGGGTGTTACTAGAACAACTCATCAACAAGCCCATAGTCAAAACATTTATTGACGAGGCACCCACGCAAAAACTTTCCGAAAAAATCGAACAAACAAAAATTGCCACAACAGATCTTTATGGCAACATCCAAAATCTAAAAAGCAGATCATCAATACTTTCAGAAAAATGGCCAAGCCTATCAGTGGAGGAGATCAAGTCTGAACTATCAACTCTTTCAAACATCTTCAAACAAGACTCAGGCAAGAAAGACTCCAATATTATTTCAGAAACAAACTGGCTAAAATCATCATGGAAAGGTCAAATATTTTTGAGCTTTTCTGATCAAGTCACCGCAGCGCAAACAAAAATCGACAATCTAATTAACGATCTTAACGTATACGGCAAAGCAGAGAGCCCAGATGTATTTAGCCCTGCAATCTCACATATCGAAAACCTAAACAGCCTAATTGGAACGTCGCTAGCAACAGCGAGCGATCCAACACTTTTTGGTTTTGTGAAGAGGACAAACGAAAAGGTTCAAAGTCTAGACAAACAGTCATCAGAGGCACTTAAAATCCTTACAGAAATCAAGGCCGACATCACCAAAGATTTCAGTGAGGCGATAAAACTCGTTTCAGAAAACACCATGGCCTTAAATGAGGTTCCGCAAGTCGATTCATTTTTCCAAAAAAGTATCAAAAAAACAGACACTCCAACCAATAAATTGCTTGGATTGATGGCCATAATTGACACCAACAAACTAATGCTTGCAAGTACCAACGGGATAGCAGTTAAGAACATCTGGATGGAGGAAGGCAGTATTATTTTTCGTTCTGTCGCCACAAACCCCAGCAACACCATCACCCAAAAGGTCTTAGTCAAATATTACCTACCTACAGAAATCAGAAAAGAACAAATAATTGACCACGACAGGGAACTCACCATCGACTATGACCCAATCGAAAACGCACTATTTGCAACAGGTGAAGTGTCGCTAGCCCCACAAGAAACTAGAACCTTCTTGGTCGAGGTAGAGGACATCTGGAGTTTTAAACAAGAAGAAATCGACAGCGTTAGAAATCAAGTAAACGCATTACACGAATCACTGAAAAACACTTCACACTACACACAATCTTCGGCAATCAAAACCGACATCAATGTCACCCTGGACAAGATAATGATTCGCCAAAACCAAGCTGTCACACCAGAGAACCGCATTAGAACATATCGTGAATCATCACTAGAAATGAATGGTGTTGAAGAAAAGATTTACTCACTTAAAGAACTACTTGTACAGTCAGGAAATAAGGCGAACCTTGTCAATTTCTTGAATAACATTGAACCATTCTCACTTTGGGGAATAGTAGCAATAGTTATTGCCAGCTTTGCCTTCCTCATTTTTTACCTTAACGCCCTCAGGTCGGAAGCGCACTTTGTAGAGGTAGTCGAAAAAGAGGCAAACGAGATCGAAAAGCATCGAGAGCTATACCATCCAAACCCCAACTATCGTCACCGTGAAAACAACCACCACAAACTCAAACACATCGCCAAAATCGCGGTAATAGCGTTACTTACAAGTAGTATCAGTTCACTTGGCGCATCACTGGCCATCAAAACATCCAAAAACTACGCACTAGCAAGCAATACAAATTCAGAAACAGCGACCAAAGTCCTCGGAACCTCAACCGAAAAAACCTACCCATACATGACGAATATCAAATTACCTAACTCCGGAGCCGTACCTGTCAGAACAGGACCATCACTGAGCATGCCAGAAATAAAAAGTATCAAAACAGTTGAATCGATATTCGTATTCAGAAAATCAAATGGCTGGTCACAAATAGGACTTACCCACACTGACCAAGACAAGGGCTGGTGGATAAACAACCAATACCTGGAAGAATAATACCTCGAAACCACAAATGACACCAAGCGACAAAAGTTCTCGCAAAAATAAGCGAAAATAGACTGAGTAAGAAGATTACTCAATTCCCCTACTCAAAATATTTATGAGTAAAGAGCATTTAACGAAGACAGACAAAATAATTAATTACAAAGAGGTATATCTAGGGGGGGAGAGAGTAGCTCGGCACAATTCTAATCACCGAGGACTTGCACCCGCTATCCTCCACAAAATCACTAACAGACTATAAAAATGCGAGGCCATAGAATGCCCTCAAATGCCACGGACCGAGCCCAAACGATATTTAGATCACATTACAAACACCGAATATAACCAACCAAGAAAAGCAAAATTGACCGGTATCCCATAGAAAGCAATAATGGAAAACAGGTGATAAAGAAGTGGGGAACAGCAAGAAACAAAAAAATAATTCTCTACGACAGATGCAAGGAATAATATCAATCGATTACAAAAAAATAATACCGACCCTCATCAAACAGAATTTTAACAACAAACCGGATTAACTGTATCATCCTCCGCAAATATTGGTAATGGAACTTTTAATATACCGTAAGCAATAACTCCAAAATACAGGACATACGTAAATATTATAGGAACCTCCATGTTTATCCACATTTCTTAGGCTTCTATCAATCTAGATTATCACTGCTAATATCCACCAGGCTCAAATCACAGAGATTGTACTGTCATCCGCACCAGTAATAATTGGCTCCGTGAAAACTGATAAGATGGTTAAGAATTCTTGCCAAAGCAACATTCATTTAAGTTCAAAAATACCCCCCACCCAGGTATAAACATCAACAATACAATCTAGATTGTTTCAAGCTAGAGCGAACTTCTTCCAAGACGTGCACGAGACATCTGAATGCCTCACAGTTGATCGATTATGACTCAAATACCCAACCAAAACTCAAAGCACAGTGAAACATATATATTCAAAAACACCTTAACAAAGTGTTGTTATTAGGTCTATTGGTAAGGTTGTATACTCTGGTAAAGATTGGTAAAACAAGCTCAATACTTTTACAAAGAATTTATTGAAAATTTTGACACAGGCACACAGCCCACAACAAGATTTTATGATATAGGGCGCTGGTTTTTCCAATACTTCATTATTTTTGACATGGCAAGAATTTTTGAAAAATTGATATATTTATTTCACATCATATACCAATCCAATCTCCTTTATCGTGCATTTTGAGCCTAAAGATAATGAATAATCAATTTTTAAATTGTATATATTTAATACCCTATTTCATCATAATTGCTCACGAATTTGACAAACATATCACAGCTTTCCCCTTAACAGTCGAACCAAGTGAAGATAATATCTATCTTGTTATAAGTCATTATTATGAACTATTTTACACTACAGGATATTGTCCTATTGAACCAATCCCCTTTCAGAATATTGTTGGAAGTTTCCACTGATGGCAGCCCCCCCATTACTTTTCTACGATAAAGTATTCACAAAGTTATCCAAAAGCCATTTTAGAGTGATTTTAACTACCCCCACGCCCAAAAACAAGAAATTTAACCAAAAACTTACGACTTCTTCACGCCTTGACCAACGTAAGACTTTATTTTCTCCATCAACTCAGTAATCGACACATTAGATTTCACAAAATAATCTTCGGCTCCCAAATCTTTTGCTTTTGCAATATCGGTATCTTGTCCCAAATTGGACATAACCAAAACATGAATACTTTTTGTTTCCGGATTGGATTTCATTCTTTTTAGGACTTCAAAACCATCCATCTCCGGCATAATCAAATCCAAGAGTATTAATGATGGTTTTATCTCCGACGCTTTTTTAATTGCATCATTACCATTATTGACAACAGTCACTTGATAGCCCTCCTTAGTCAATTTGTTTTGGTACACCTTTGCATACAACTTATCATCTTCGGCTACCAGTATGTGAGGGGGGACTGTTGAATTTTCCATTTATATATTTTCCATTCTATACCTAATAGTAACAGGAAGCGAAATAGTAAACTTACTCCCCTGCCCTGGCTCACTCGTAACATGTACTTGACCTCCCCATCCTTCAACAAATTTTTTAGCCACATAGAGCCCCAACCCAGATCCCTCAGTCTCACTATGCACTGCATTTTCGGCTCGAAAAAACCTATCAAACAATCGAGCAAAGTCTTTTTTGGGGACACCAATACCACTATCAGAAATGGAAATATTTATGCTTTCCTTGTCACTATTCAACTCTATTTTGACTTCTCCGCTTGGCTTGTTGTACTTAATTGCGTTCGAAACCAAGTTTTCAATCACTTCTCTAAATCTATTTTTATCAATTTTTAATACCTCATTTCTATCAACCAAGTTTGTCAAGATTTTGATATTTTTCTCCACTGTAAGTGGCTCAACCTCCTTCAACACCTCATCAATCACACCTCTGATATCAGTCACCTCTGGAGAATCCATTACTCGACCTTGATCAATTCTCGAGACATTTAAGAGGTCATTGACCAAGCCAATCATTCTCTGATTCCCATCATAAATTTGCTTAGTAATCTCCAGAGCTTCTGCTCCAATATCTCCTGCGTCTCCTCCCAAGAGCATCTCCAGATTCCACCTCATACTACCAAGAGGTGTACGTAGCTGATGTGAAGCCACGGACAAGAAGTCATCCTTGCTTTTTTCAAGTTCTCTCTCTTTGGTATTATCCCTCAGCACTACCACACAACCAAATACCTTATTATCTACAATTGACCGCAGTGGGGCAGCGCTATCAAGCACCGGCACTCTTGTCCCATCTTTAGCTACGAGGACTGTATGGGGGAGCAAACTTCCCACAGCCCCGGATGCGATTGCATCACCCACAAAATCAGGATATTGAGTTGCCTCATCATCTTCAATTACAAAGTTAAACACCTCTGAGTATTTTTTGTCGTACATTTCCATACTACTAAATCCGCACATTTTCTCTGCCGCATGGTTTACCATCTTAATTAAACCAAACTCATCCGTTACAAAAACGCCATCGCCAATTGAACGTAAAATCGTTTCGATGCGATTTTTTTCTGCGGCAATCTTCTCTTTTTCCTCATTCAGATCCTCCATCACATTCACTATCGCTTTTTTTGAATCTTCCAAGTCCTGATTTTTTTGTTGCATCAAATCCAAAGTCGAAGTCAGCTTTGCAGTCTTGGATTCTACTTCAGCTTCCAACCCGGAATAAAGCTTGCGAATACTTCCCACCATTCCCCTAATACTATTAGATAGCGACTCAAGCTCATCTCCAGTATTAACCGAGATATCTTTGTCCAAATTACCGCTCGAGACATCAGCTGCGTATTTTTCCAACTTCTCCAATGGAAGCAGCAACCATCCCAAGAAACCAATCTGCACCAAAATCACAAAAAGCAAAAAGATTAACATGATCTCTGTCAGTACCGTCGCAATACCTGCAATGGTAGCCAAAATACTATCTTCATTTGCTTCTGACATCAAATAATATGGATGGTCTCCAATGGCTTTGATTGCCACCAATTCCCTTTCGTTATCAACTTCATCAGTCAAGGAATACACCTTGACTGATGTTTTCATGTCCAAGACGTATTGGAGTGACTCATGATAGTCGAGCGAGGAAACCACCACGCCAGGATATCTATTGTCTGTTTTGATGCTGGCGGATACCGTCGCCGGTAACTCAGCCAAACTCTTATATTCAAACCCTTGTTTTGAACTATAAATCACCACCCCATCATTATTTACTAGCATTAAGTGGCCATAGTCACGAATCTTCGACACACTTAGGTCCTCAAATAAATTAGCCGGGTCCAACTTCGCAACTACTACTCCAACCACGCTGCCGACTTGATTCTTGATTGGAGCAGAAAAATAAAAACCTAACACTCTTGAAATTGACCCGATTGCTATTTCCGAAGTCGCCACACCATCCCTGGCGGAGCGAAAATATCTGCGAAAACTAAAGTCACTCCCAACAAAAGCAGGATCGGTAGACACCAAAGTCAGACCAGTAACATCCATTATGTACAGACTTGCGTACTGTCTACCTAGTCCAAAATTCTGAAGCAGGCCAAGCAGTTTATCATCCTGGAATTTTGGCTTGTCAGACTCCAAAAAGCCTACTAATTCTGGTAGCTTCGCCACTTCATCGACCGACAACCTCACCGAATCCAATCGGCCAGCTGTCTCATGAGTTTGCTCCTCGAGCAAATGCCCTATGGTGGCCATTTTGTCCTCCTCCATGGAACGTCGCACCAAGAAATAGACTGCAGAAATTGAGATAACCCCAAAAACGATTACCGACAAGACCACTGATGCGGTGATTTTGAACCTTAATGAAAGTCCCCTTTTAACCATGGTTAATAAATTTTAGCCACCAAACACCCAAATTAGAGACTTTATTGCCAAATTTGGCCATATAATCAACGTCTGCGACTAATCGGGCAGTATTCATACTGTATTTAGCATAGCATTTCTGTGCTAAAATTGTCGTGTTCGATATCCCCGCTCAGGCGGGAAACCATACAAATAAACAAACAACGAAAACATGGCAAAAAAAGGACCAAGACAACACATGGGCTTAAAATGTTCTAAATGCGGACACTTTAACTACATTTCTGAGCGCAACAAGACCAATACCCCAGAAAAACTAGGCATAAGTAAATATTGCCGCACTTGTAGAGAACACACAGAACACAAGGAAGTTTCCAAACTCAAATAGTTTAAATTACTTCCAGTCCTCGGTACTCACGGGGATAAAGAGGTGTCAAAATTAAAGTAATTAAGTTGTCACCTCTATCCAGAGGTACTCGTCGGACAAAGAAGTCTCCAAGCTCAAATAATCCCCGTCATTGCGTACGCGTCATTCCGACCGAAGTGGAGGAATCCCCCTCCGCCTACGCTGTTGCAATCCAGGTATGGTTATTGCAATAAATAATATCTCTAAATTTTCTGGATCGCCACTCCGCCAGAGGCGGATCGCGATGACGACCTGGGTCATTCCTACTGGTTATTCTTATCCGTCAGTTCTTTCTTGAGCTCCATCATCTTAAGTTCTCTTCCGACCATAAGGCGATTCAGCTTCTCCAGATCATCCACCTTTTCATTCAACCCACGAGTCTTTTCTTCTACCAAGGCTTCTAGGTCGGAGTAAGAAGACTTAAGCTTGCTGGCCATCTCGTCAAATGAGGCGGCCATTTCACCGATCTCATCATCGGTGACTACCTCACTCTGAGCAGAATAATCTCCGGCTTTAATCTTCTCTAGTGCTTTGTTGAGCTTTGTAATTGGGACAATTACATGTCTAGCCACCATCAACCCAACGACGCTGGCTAGCACACCTCCCGCCACAAAAATAAGACCAATGACAAAAAGTATTCTATAAGCAGGCTGCATTACCTCACTTTCATCTATTTTGGTAACCAAACAAGAATTCAATTGCGGAAACCATCGATAGTATCCAAATACATGATCACCGTTGTAGTCAGGTACGCTGTCATTCTCAGACCTTCCTCTCAAGCAGTTAGTAATTTGCGGCAAAAATATTGTTTTTTTCAATGCCTGACCAGGTATTTTTAGCAAATCATTGACGACCATGTTGTAAGAATTGACCAAAAATGTTTCCCCCGTCTTCCCTAGCCCCAATCTGTTTGACATCAAAGCACCAATGCTATCCACGTTGATTTCCCCTACCATTACTCCAACCACATCTCCGTTGTCATCTTTTATCGGAGTACTTACTACCATACGGGGTTTCTCGTCAGACACATTAAAAAAGTAATCTTGTACAAAAGTTTTTTCTAACCCGTGTACAAAATAACTATCTTGAGACTTAATCATCCCCTCTTCCATCTTTTGCGTGGAAAAAACCACCACACCACCTTTGTCTAGTATTAATATGCCAGAAAACTCTGTTTTGTACTTAAGCAAAGACTGAACCTGGTTATCAATAGATTTCTTGCTAGTCGTATCTCCCGACGTCAAAAAATTAAGAGTTGATAATCGAACCGCTTTTTGATCGTTAAAATACTCAATCTCAGACACAGCGTTTTGCATAAACTCGTTTAAAAAACTTTCTTTTAGAACCGAGATACTTTGAAGTTTGTCAAATGTCTGCTGTTTAAAGACATTCACCAACACAAAATATGACACCACGATTGCAACAGTCAAAACCAAAACAATTGAAACTTCAAACGACCCAATTATTTTCCCCCTTATTCCTAGTTTCATCTTTTATTTATATATACTGTCCAAAAACTGCATAGTAAAAGCGTCAGCAACATCAATCTTCCTACTCAAAAGCTTCTGGGCAAACAAGATATCTTGGGCAGAACTCCATTCGCTCGCATTCATTTCACCCAACCTTCCCGTGCTGCTGTTAATGAGTGGTACAGATACCCGAAGCATTCGCTCTTGATGTATCCTTGAACTATCTTTTGCATATTTCATCACATCAGATACTGCATCTGACTCATTTTCAAAAGCGTATTGCCATCCACGCAAGGTAGCCCTCACAAAACCTCTTACCAACTCCGGCCTCTCCCGGATCAGCTTATCTGTGGTTACCAGTACATCAGCATTCATACTCGCTCCAAAATCTGCCATCAAGATTGTATTTACTTCATGGCCTGCTTCGATTGCCATTTGAGGTTCATTAATAATATAGCCTGTAGACACGTCTACTTTGCCATCTATCAGCTCGTTAGCATCATGACCCACAGCAACCTCTTTTACGTCCTTTGAGGCAATTCCCGATCTGCTCATCATGACACGATATAAATACTCAATATTGCCACCAGTTTGTAGTCCTACTGTCTTCCCTACAAAATCTTTTGGTGTAGTAATCCCAGAACTTTTTAGTGAATAGGCCACGACCGGGCTTAATCTATAAATCACAGCAATCGCCTTTACAGGCTTCCCTTCAGAAACAGCGATCAATACCTCGTCTGCACCTGCGATTGCAAAATCAGCCTTATTATTTAACAGTGCGTTTATAGAGTTTTCTTTGAGATCTACAGGCTGCAGATCCACATCAAGACCTTCTTCTGCATAAAATCCTTTTTCTTTGGCTACATAATTTCCGGTGAATTGGGCCTGATGAAGCCATTTAAGCCTTAGGGACACACTCTCAACAGGTAACGGAGTATTTGACATTCTTTGGGTCTGATCCGCAAGAAACAATCCGACAACAACTCCCAAAGCTATCAAAAGTAAAGTCAAAAAAATATTTTTATTCATCAGGCCCAATAATCAGACAATTAATTAGCACCAATATAAGAATAGCATTTATTCAGCCAATTATTTCACCCAACCCCAACTCCAACAAACCTTTGTCTTCTTTTGGAGTTACCACAAACATCAGTCGTTTTTCAAAAACATAAACCTTTTCCCCTCGGTTGTCTTTCTCCACCATATCATCCCACCATCTTTCCTCAAACTCCCAAATAGCGACAAAACGGTCTTTGCCGGCATAATGTCCATATGGATCAGCAAATCTGATATAGCCCTTTTTCATATTCACCTCAAGCGCTATGGAATAATGTCCCTGATCGCCAATAGCTAGTGGCTGATGAGAAATTTTTTGCCACCAGCTTGATAGCTTGTCACCGAAGGTCAATTTGTCATCTCCGTAGTCATTAGAGCTAAATATCCCCTGCCAATCCAGCCCTACTACGTAGCCCCTCTCCAAAACAGCTTGAATATCTTGAATGCTTGCCTCATTTTTTCGCCACACATTTAGGTCTGGATAAAGTCTCTTTAGTCCATGAGCCAACTCGGCCAGCGATACTCCATTTTTCGCCGCCTTCTTTCTAGCGTTGCAAGCATCGACCATTACCTCTTGATTCAAATCAATCCCAAAGGGGGAAACCAGCATCTCAAAAACAGCTGGGCCGCAATACGACCCAGTTAACTGTTTTGCTCTTTTAATATCTTTTTTCTCAATCGTCAATCTGTCTAGCATATTTTGTCAAAAGACTTGCAAGCACATCTTCAAACGTGACTCCGTGCATCGAAAGTACTTCAGTCATTGGCAGTCCCATGTCTGGACCAAAAGCGGTATTTGGATTTGAATCGGTAAAATATGGAATGTTGGTAACTTCATCCACACGAACATCGAACTTTGCATAATCTTTGTGGTGCAAGCCAGAGAAGGCTCTCACTGCCAACTGTTCAATTTTATTTGCCAAACCTTCTTCAACATGTTTGTATGTGTATGCACGGGCATCATCATAAGACTCAAAACTAGTAAAGAAATGTTTGCCATCGGCTTTGTTTCTAAAAATTTTCTGCCCCATGTAAACTCTCTTCTTGGTACCATCATCATACACAACCACTGTGACCTCAGGGCCATCTACAAACTGCTCGGCAATAACCGGAACGTGATAGGTACCAATCATGGCATCTACTTTTTTCTGCGCATCTTTAATTGTTTCTTTTACAGCTTTGTTGTCGATTCCCACACTTCCACCACTTTCGTTTAACTTCACAATCAAAGGTAATCCAAGTTCTGCGTGAACTGCAGTGCCTGCACGTCGAATAAACTGAAACGCAGGTGTTGGCACACCATAAGCCATGAGAAGTCTTTTGGTGAGATTGCGATTGTTTCCGATCACTAGACCTTCCATGCCTGCTCCAGTGTATTTCACATTGGATAGCTCAAGTGCCGCTGGGACAGAAGTCTGCAAACGATCTTTGCCTTTGAGAGTATCAACCAAATTGATAACAATATCTGGCTTGTCTACCAAAAGATTTGTCAAGAAATATTGATTACCTGGAAGTGACTTGACTGGAATTCCCATCTTCTTGATTACCTGAACTACCTCTTCGGCTCTTTCCTCGACCTCAACCTCAGCTTCATAAGCTTCTTTGGTCGGGAAGAAATCTCGTTCTACGTGTGAGTAGGCGACCACCACCAGGTGAAGCTTTTTCAAAGCTTGTTTGTCTATACGAACCTTGTTATTTGCAACGGTTTTTTTGACAACTGGCTCGAGTGGCTCCTCAACCTTGATAACTGGCTTGCCAACAATCTGCTCTTCTGCTTCTTCTGACTGTTTCTTTTTGTTTAGTCCCAACAAATCTTTTATTCCCATATTTCAGGATAACACTATTTAGTGTCGAACAACAACAGGTATTTTGAATTTCACACTCAAAACTTGCAAAATAGGCTGTTCTATCCGATAATATACAGGAAAGTTCATTCACAGGCACATAAAGGAGAAAACATGGCCATCCAACCCATCACTCCAGCGCAAGCACGGTTCTTAAATGCGATCCCAGACCAAGTGATTCAAGCATTCAATGAAGCAATCTGCACTAACATGGCTGGCAAAAAAGCAAAATTCGAGGAAGAGCTAGTAGTCCAGCTCATTGTTAAAGCAGGCATTACAAGAAAAGAAATTTACGAAAACAACTACCTGACCCGCATCCGAACTATTTTTGAAATTGCTGGTTGGGAGGTAAGTCAGAATACGCCTTGGCCCAATGAATCATTTCCCAGAACTTTCACTTTCACCGAAAAATAATTTACTAGTCCCGCATAGGCGGGACTTTTTTTGTATACACATCAATCAGCCCCTCCGTCATTCCGAGCGCAGTCGAGGAATCTCCCTCCACGCAATGACGACAATTATTCCAAATTATCCCAGTTCAATGTCCAAATCCCGTTATCTTCCTTATCAAACGCCCGAGTCATTTCAAACCCAGCCTTTTCAATTACTTTAATCGACGGTTCATTCCCCTCTTCGATCTCCGCTATTATCTTTGGCGCCGATCGCTTGTTGGGTCGCTTCGCAAATATATATTTCCTTACCAATTTGCAGACTTCTCTCAGTGCCGGTAAAGTAAGACCAGATGGAGCTTCCGAGTTTTTTGCATAACTGACTTCCAGGGCACCACGAATCAATTCAGAAATGTAGATATAAATAAAGCCATGAATTTTCCCAGTATCGGTATCAGGATCAGCAATTGCAAACAAAAACTCGTTGTCCTTCCCTTGTTCATTCATCCAAATCTTCAAATCACGATGCCCCATCCCGTGCACATTTGACATCCATTTTTTGACTGCTGGCGTTTCAACGATTTTCCTCAGGCCCTCCAAATCATGTCTACTTTTGGCATCAAAAAATCTAACGACATAAGTCTCCTCGTTTTTTTCAAATTTACTACTCATTATTGGCATGTCTTAAATATATAACAAACAAACCATTACGCACAGACACAAACTAACAAATTGTGTTTGCCAGTCTCCGTTGCTATTATTAATACTATGCTAACCACTACCGATCTATCCCAAATCAAAGACATCATCGAGGAGGTGGTCGAGACCAAACTAGAACAAAAACTAGAACAGAAACTAGAACAGAAACTTAAACCAGTTCATAAAAAACTAAATAAACTTCAAAAAAATATTGACTTAATTGCCAACTCAACCGACAGAGATTTGACCCGAACAATGCATCGAGTAACCAAAATCGAGCAGCATCTAGGTCTCAGCAATCCATATTCACTATAATCCAAGTTATTCTTTTGATAGTTTTAAGCTAAAATAGATCTCAATAGGAGTGTAGTTCAATGCAAAGTCCCGCTGTTCGTGAACAGCGAGGAGTAGAACGGAGGTCTCCACCCCGCTGCTCGCGAGCGGCGGGGTCCAAAACCTAAACGAAATGTTTTACGTATATTTACTAAAAGATGATAAGGAGTAGAACGGAGGTCTCCACCCCGCTGCTCGCGAGCGGCGGGGTCCAAAACCTAAACGAAATGTTTTACGTATATTTACTAAAAGATGATAAAGAAAAGATTTACATTGGGTATAGTTCTGACTTAAAAAGAAGAATTCTGGAACATCAAAACAAAAACGTCTTCACAACAAAAAGGATGACCAATCCAAAGCTGTTTTACTACGAGGCGTACACAACCGAATCCCAAGCAAAAACAAGAGAAAGGAAGCTAAAACAATTTGGATCAAGTTACCAGGGACTTCTGGCCAGAATTGGGTTAAAATAGATATCATAGGCCTGTGATGAAACGGTATCATAGAGGTCTCCAAAACCTTTTTTCTAGGTTCGAATCCTAGCAGGCCTGCCAATAAAGAAACTTCCCTTGTGGAAGTTTTTTTATTTCTTCACACCACTCTTCTCCTTCCAGGCCAAATACGGATTAGGTTCTCCAAAGACAATCCTAGAAATTTCATTATTAATCGCACTTTCAGGTATTCCATATCTCAAACTAATCACTTGATCCACTGCACCAAACAAAGCTTTCCCGTAATCAAATCCCAGCTGAGACGATACTGCTTTAATTGCATCTTCTGACTTACCTTCAATTTCCACATAAGGTTCCAGATATGGCCATTCATCAATTGTTATCTCAACATCTCCAATCTTCCACAACTCACGATTCGACTCTTGATAAGCTTTTTCGACACAACCAATTTCTGTCAAAAGCAGACGAGCATTATCATAATTGTCTACCACCAGTTGGACTTCTTTCTGCAGCTCGACGCTGCCATTTGTGACCACCTTAAGACTCATGGTGATTTTGTCTCCCTCGTCTCTCACTCTCACCCATCCACCTTGTATTTCATGACCGCTAGGGAGTAAGAAAACTGCACGTCGATACAGTTGTTCATGTTTCACCAAAACTGCACCTGAATTTCTCAGCCTTTCTCTTACCTCATCCTTGTCTACATTTATAAATTTTGCTTCCCATTCTATATCCATATCAACAAATTCTAGTCTTAGCCAAAACTGAAATCAACATGTTTAGTTTTGCTATGCCTTTTGCTTTCTCCCCTCCTTACTGCTAGAATTCTCCCGAACGACCTTTGATTTTTTTTACCTTATCTTTTTTAGTTCCAAAGGAGGCCACATGGCTTACACAGTTGTCTTCGAAAACCAAATTGACGGAGGCTCAAAAGGCATCCGCACCATCGTCCGTTTCACCGACAAGACAGCCGTCAACACGCTTGACGGTCACAAAATTCTAGCCGAAGGCATTTCAGACAGTGAAGCAATTCACATCGCCAGCCTGACACCAGAAATTTGTTATGTTGTCTATGCAGCAGCCAAGTCCCTAGACAAACAAACAACTATTCACCCCGAAGCCTTTGATTACAGGATGCAAATGGCCATCTTCGAGATTCAGTACTGCCGAGAATTTCTGAGTGGTCAAGACACTTCAAATCGACCAGATATCAGCGCTTACCTTGCCGAACTCAAGGCCAACTGTACCTCAAGTTCAATTAAAGACAACTTCCTCCAAAAAGTTCTCAGCATCTGCACTCCTCAGGGAACTCTCGACCTGAACAAACTGAGAATTCTCATGCGAAGCACCGTCTATGACATCGTCGCCCTCAGGTATCTAAACTTGGACTAAAAATCACTTTTCTCGACCCGCCACCAGGCGGGTTTTTTACGTATCAGTCCGCCCTTGGAGGATGTGTACTCATACTCTGCCTATGATGAATACCCATCCATCAAAAACTATTAAATATATCAAACTATCAATTAATACATCAACTCCATCTCTTAAATCACATAAAAATTTACGATCAAAATATATAAAAATACAAAGTAGAGAATCAACATTTGTCATTCCGACCGCACCGTCATCTCGACTAAGCGGAGCGCATGGAGAGATCTCCAACTAAACAATTCAAGCTCAAAAATTCCAACACAAATCAAAAAAAACGGACCCGGTCATTTGACCAGGTCCTCAATCATCGAACTACTTCTTCTTGCAAGCTTTCACGCGGCGCTTCTTGCCGCCACCGACTGCCTTCTTGGCAACCAAATTTGCATTTGTGTGGCGCTTGGCGGCGCTACCGGGCTTCTTCACTTTTGGCTTAATCACGATGGGCATCGAGCTGCTCACCTTGTCGGCGAGAGCATTGATGGCATCGATTTTCGCCACGATGGCGGTCTCGTTCACGGAGCGCATGTGCAGGATATTGCGCATGGCTTCGTGGTGCGCGCAGTAGAGCGCGCGGAACTTGCTATCGAAGAGCTCCTGTCCGGCATTGCCGGCAGCATTTTCGCGGGCCACGTATTCCTTCGCCGCGATGCTCGCTGAGTAAAATGCCCAGCGCAGGTCATCTTTCTTGCTATTGGCTATATTTGCCTCCAATTAAATTTGCAAGAAAAAAATATGAATAGGAACGTGCTATTACTAAGTGGATATTCTAACCATATAACCAAACCTTGTCAAGTATATGGGTTCCCAATCTCGAAACATAACTCCAATTAATCCTCCCTCAATAATTATTGAGGGAGGTTTACAAAAAAACTATTTTTTCCCTGTTGCTCTCTCTAGTACTTCATCTTCAACCTTATCCAAATCAAACGGAGCTTTTTCTTTTCGTTCTTTTTCGGTTTGACCAATTCCCATCACAATTTTCCAGTTGCCTAGATGGTGTTTTAATCTCGCCGTGAACTTTTCTTTTAAATCTTCAACATTTCCTTGAGCCCGTCTGTCGTCCTGAGATTTAATTCTCATTCCTGTGTATAGATGCGTTGCCGCCCGAGCGTTATTACTTGTATCCTTACCGCCGCCACCAGCTCCCAAGGTAGCTGTCATCATTTCCATATTGACGATTTCTTCTTTGGGGATAACCAAGTCGTCGATTGAGTTTATGTTAGCTTTCAGCCAGCCAATATATTTGAACAAATGCTTCATGTCCACATCCCCATTATCCATTTCCATTACGTCAGCAATGACGTCTTCGATATCCTTTGCTGGTGTTTTCTCACCATGTTCACTCTGATCCAGTTTACGTTGTAGCTGGTTATCTCTCATTTCTGCAGCGCTTGCAGCCTTGGTCGCATCACTCTGCCTTTTCTCCTTCTTTTTTCCACCTCCTCCACCACCCTTTGACAAGTTTCTTTCCTCATACATTTCACCTAACGACTCCGGATCAATTCCTTGAAATTCACCTCCGAACCCCATATGGCATGTCCTTTCTTCTTTAATTACTAATTTCAAACACTAAACCTACTAAATACCATCATCACACAAGGCAATAGGAATTTGCAACATAATCAAGCGAAGCAGATTATGAGCCTGAATTAAGAGGAAGCGCAGGAGCAATAGTTCAATAACAGCTTTGTTATTGAACAGGCGACGAGCAAGCTCTTTTAACCAGACGATAATAAGCAAGGCGATTATCGGCGCCAGTTTTAAGAGGAAGC